>Ga0210025_1002115_pt1 | contig 20037 bp, 22 predicted proteins | sample CryGeyme20150102_FD_183989 | JGI IMG/M metagenome (GOLD analysis project Ga0210025, IMG submission 183989) | Groundwater microbial communities from Crystal Geyser aquifers in Utah, USA - Crystal Geyser metaG 2015-0102 (SPAdes) (version 2) | ecosystem: Environmental > Aquatic > Deep subsurface >...
ATCCGTTTATGGTTTTTTGGCAACCAACGATAATTATTGTTCGATGAAGTCTCTGATTTGTTCAAACCTAATTTACTATCCAATTTTTCCCATATATCAAATCTATATAATTGCTGAAGACTAGTGAAAATGAGTTAAATCATACTAGTTCAAATGAGGTCAATAGTATCAGAAATTGCCAGTCAGACTGAGATGACTAGAATTATGATCTATTCTTAAAATATATTCAAACAATTATTATTTGCAACTTTAGAACAAAGAACCCGAAAAGACATGGACTTCATCATAGAGTAAAGCTTAAATAACGCAGGTAGACCCCTTAGCCTTATGCCCTCGAAACCCACGAACAAGCTATTATCTAACATGTACTTGTAAGCATGCCAACAATTAGAGATTGTCCCTGGAAACATAAAACAGCAAGACTTACTCCAAAGCCAATGCTCTTTCTCGTCGCTATTACCAACAGATCAAGTCTATGAAAATGGGAAGATCAAAACAACAGTGCTCTGTTTGTGTGCATGACTTTGAAAAAGGTACAGTTCTAGAAAGATAGACTAAGTCATCAAAAGACTACCTTGCGGACACATTTTGCATAAGGAATGCGCTAAGGGCTGGCTAAAAGTGAACAGACGCTGCCCACTCTGTCGTCTTGACCTTGAGCTCCATTTCCAACAAACAGAGCAGCAGCCTGTTCCTCAGGAACTACTCTCATGATCCTCAAACCCCTCAACAATCTTCAATATTTCACACATTTACGCTATCCCACTCACCTATCTACTTTTAGCAAAAAAGATTTTAGAAGATAATTCAGACAAATTTGAGGACCGGTAATGATCCAGATCGAGAAGGGCGTTTGAACTTGCTCTTCCTGAGATTCAGGTCTAGTCTTTTGAGCTGCTCTTTATAGCTTTATTTTCTTTCGGTTTATAGGATGGGTTTGAGTTAGGCTGTTGAATGTGCAATATTTTTCGTAATTTCTTCTTGAACTTTTCTTATTGGAGACATGAAATCTTGTCCGGCACTATACCTAGAAATAATGCTTTTCTTTTCATCCCTATTAATGGCAACATTGAGCTTATACTATAACGCTCTTATTTGAGGTAGTTATATATCTTGAATTCCCTTGGTCAATATTAGTTTGTTTCTATTTACGTTCAAGAATGCTAATGACTCACTCACATAATTCTCGTTACTGTGATTATTGAGATGCTTCAGCTTGGTCAGCTCATCCATTCTCCGAACTTACTGATAGTTCTATTCCTTCTAGCGTTAATCTCTTTCTTTTTAGAGGGTCATTTTCTTTTCACGAAGACTTGTAGATCTATAGGCTCTAGGTTAAGACTACTTCGAGTGAAGCATGCTCATCGTGATAATATCCCCTTGAGGAATAATAGAGGAAGCTGTGAGCTAATACACTTCATCCTCTTTGTGTTTCTATCTTTAGATAAATTAGAGAACAAACTAAAGTTCTTTGAAATCTTCCTATGAATAGTTATGAAGCTCCCAGAATTGAGGCAAAGTCTGCTTAAAATCAATGATTCCAAGGCATAAAGACTCAACATTGTAAAATGAAACTGATTGTTCATCAGCCACGCAGTAGAATAGATTGATTTTCCCCATCATAACAAAAGTTTTGTTCCCCTTGTGCTTGTAGTACTGCTTATCTTTGACTACATTTCTCTTTTATTCTATGAGTATGGATGTTCTTTTAGAATCGAATGCTTCGCTGTGGTTTTAATTGGCTATTCGATAGGGATTGTAATATTATTTGTTTATTTTGATTTAGAAACTTTATAGAAGTTAGAGGTTTAATGAGATGTGGCAATGAAAGCAGGCATCATTAGAAACAATGACTATCTTAGAATTGAATACCTCCATTCCTGCTGAAATTATTCTGTTAAATGATTTGAAATGAAATGAAATGTTGTTATTTTACACATCCTTAGCCTACCATAAATTAACCATGCCTTTCAACATGAAAGCCAAAGAGTTAAGATTTTTGCGATAGGTCATCAATAATAACTTGTCTTTACAAAGAATTAGAAGTACATTTCTATGAGGCATTAACTTAGCTGTTACAAAATCTTCCAGTCTTAGGTGACCTAACAACTTTGCTCTTTCATAGGAGTAGAAAAAGAGAATTGGGTTATCTTCATACTGGATCATCATAAGATCATGGGCAGCAGATATCTAACAAAATTTCATGATTTCCTCATCATTAAAGACTGTCCTTTTCTGTGGAAGCTCAACCATATCCTTCATCAGACAGATTTTTAATTCACCCATGCAAGCAAAGGATATTAGCTCAGTCTACCGATCATAGTAAATATAGAGAGGTTTCGGAAGGAACTCGAATGTGTTGATCTGCATGAAATCTTTTGTCCCATAAGTCTTCAACAAACCTTCCTCATTCATTAAAAGTAGTACTTTTTTGAATTCTATTAGATAAGCCCTTATTATGTGAGCATTTCCGAAAATTCCTTTGAGAACTTTCAGCAATACTCCATTGCTGTGACTATAAATTCTGACCTATTTGCTGGTGACTATCAGTATATTTTTCTCAAATTGATTGATGTAGATGACCTTTTCAGTTTATTTGAAAGTCCTAAATTTTTGCCACCGATAGCAAAAGTGTCTGCTTCCAATGAAACAGACTGCTTCAGGTAAGTGAATGATGTCTCTGAAGTTTACATTTTTAAGAAAGTTAAAAGTCTGATAGCACATGAAATCTCTTATGTCCCAAAGTTTGATAATTGATTTTTCATCAATCGAAAAGACAACTGGCCTGTACTAGAGCACTCCAAGCATATTCACATGATCCTTGTGCCCTTAAAATTTTCCTTTTTGAGTCAGGTCTAAGTGATCCGTCAGCTCATAAGAGTAAAATTTATTCTAGAAATTGCTAACAAAGAGAGCTTGATATGTTTCAGAAAAGGCGATCGATGTGATTGTCGTTGTGAAGTTTCTGAGTTGAGTCACAAGCTATCTTTTTTCCAATGAAACCAAAAAAATATTTTTTTCAAGGGCAATGCACAGTAGCTTTCTGTATTTGATTTATAATATCATCACTTTTTCGTTCTTCTCATTGACCATTTTGAAGTGGCTAAATACATAATTAGGTTCATAATTTTCGTTGCTTAAGATATAAATCGAGGGTCTACTGTCGAGTGCATACCATATTTTTGAGGTTTACATGTACCCTATTCTAACATAAGGAGAATTGTTCAGGTGCAAAGGTAAAGGAACATTGACTTCGTAACGAAAGTTGTCTTCGATTGCCCACAAAGACAAAGAGTAATTTCCCAGGAGGGCAGCTAATCTCTGTTATTCTTCAGACCAAGTTATCCATAGAATGATGGAGTCTCTTTTTGACAGCTCCAGTTCAGATTTGACTTTCTGCTTTAACTCGAAATGACTATCAAGCAGATATATTTCACTGGAGGGGTTGTCGATTGTGATAAACATTTTATTCTTTGGAGAGTAAAAGCTCTGTCCGACTCTTTTGTTAAGGTGGATAAATTTATCGGAAAGATAAGGTTGTTCTTACAATCTCTATCTTTCCTCGATAACCTTTCCAACCACTTCAGGTGCAAATATTTTCTTTTTGATATTGTCTGGTATTTCGAAGTTGGTTGGATACATTTTTTAGCTGAAGACCATATCTTGGTTGAAAGATGGCATTTTGTCAGTCACCATCGACGAAATATCTTTGAATGTGAGTTCATTATGCTTTGAGATTATGCAAGTTTATTGAAAGAGTCTGAACAACCCGTAAGTAATGTAAAAATCCTCTTCCTGGCTAGGCCTGAGGATATTTTTCATAATTCTGAGAAATGATGTGATATTTAGAGCAGTATGCTTCTTCATTATCTTTTCGAGCTTTATTAGATCTTTTTCAGTCAGTCTTTCCACAATTCTCTATCCATTAAACTCAACCATCATCGGGTTTTTAGTTAGCTCGATAATTTTTTATCTCACTGAACTGTCCATTTGTTAATATTATGAACATAAGTTATAAAATAGAAGGCATCATCAAAAGCGATTCGAGTAAGGCTCATTGTTTTCTTTCTGAGTTGCATTAAGTCTCATAAGTTGGGCAGGTTCAATCTTGATTGTTTTGGTCTTATCTGCTATCTTGTAAATGCCGATCAACTTATTTGCCAAGTCGAACATATTGTTTCTCAAAGATATAATGATAAATTGAGCATCCTTTGTTCTCTTCTTTATGTAGTCAGCTACAATTGATACATTCTTGAAATCCAAGGCAGCATCAATTTCGTCCATGAAATATAAAGGAGTAGGCTTATAGTAATGAAGAGCAAATATTAGCGAAAGAGAACTGAGGGTTTTTTCACCACCAGATAGTTTATTTACCTATTTCCATGTTTTTTTTGGAGGTCGAACACTAAAGTTGACACCATCACTAAAAGGGTCTAAGGAATCGATTAACTACAACTCTGCATCTCCTCCTCGAGTCAGGTGCTGATATACCTATTTCAGTTTAGAGTTGATCAAACTAAATCCTTATCTGAAAAGAGCTAACCGCTCTCCTTTCAAATGATCAATAATTTTCTTAAGCTCCTCTTGACGCTATCTAACAGCATCGAATTATCTCAACCTTTCTTTATAATGCCCATATTTGTTCCTGAATTCGTTGATAACTTCAAGGTTCCCCCCTTCCATTTTTTTTAAGGCAGTTGTTTCAGTTGTTATCATTCCTGATATTCTATCTGAAAATTAGATAAAACTTTCCAAAAGGTCAGTTGAAATATCCTGATGAGGCTCGGTCTTGAAAATTATTTCCTGCCGAAAATTGAGACTTCTGTTGGAGTCAGTTGAAGCATTGAGGATAGAAGTATCTAGCATTGAAGAATTGTGAGGGTTTTATGCATCATCTACCATATGATTTCTGTCGCTAGCTAAAGTCATTTTTTCAACTTCCTCTAAATCATTAAAAAATTCATAGCTGGAGGAGAGCTCCCTATAATTTTGGCGGATTCGATCCAATTAACTTTAGGTGAATTTCAAATCTTCACTGTGTTTCTTACACTATTATTGACAGCTTTCCACGTCTTTTCGAGCCTTGTCAACCTTTATCTTGCTTTCCTTGACCTCTTTGTCATCTTGATCCATAATGTTTTTCAGTTATGATTCAGCCTTCTTGCACTCATTTACACCTTCCTCCAAAACGCTTAACTTACCAAATATTTAAGAAACCTTTGTTTCAAGTTGTATCTGCTCATTTTTTAGTTTGTCTATCTCCCTTTTTGTCCTTTATTACATTTTCTGATTATCAAGTTTGCTCTTCTTAAGATCATCTATTCTCTTAATGCTGCTCTCCAGCTGAGCTCTTTCCCTTTCTGACTACTTCTCCAGTCTACTGGTGGCTGCTCTCTCTTCCTTGTATCTTTATCTCAATGCCTGGATTTACTTTGTTTAATTTTTCTTCTGCTCATTTTCAAGTTTAGTTAACTCTTACTCAAGGCCCTTTTTCTTCTTGGCTAGTTATTTTTCGGCCTGCTATAATGCCCGAATTTCCTTTTCTAAAAATTAATGTGAATCTGATTTTCCTTAAGCTTTTGACATCATAACGCCTAGATCTTTGAGCTACTCTTGGCATTCCCTAATTGTTTCGTCAATAGAAGTAAGTTATCTTTTCATTTGCTCTCTATCCTTCTGACCTTCATTGATTTGAGCCTATTCTGATTCAATCATCTTGCTCATTTCATCCATATCTTGACTAAGCTTCTTTTTCCTGCTCTATAATTCCTTGAGTTAGCCTTAATCCTTTCCTTTCTTTTTTATCCCTCCCTTCATTTAGAAACCACCTCTTCGAGGGACGCTTCCCACCATCAATCCGTTCATCTCATATGTGATGTAACCTCCTCTTTGTTTGTTTTTGCTGATGACTCTTCTTCTCTGATGCTCATTCTTCATTGAATAATCAAGGCCCAAATCGCTATCCTCACAGTACACTGTGTCTCCTAGGGCAAAATAAAAAGCTAACTTTGCCTCTTCGGTTTTGAAGTTGATAACATCAAAGAGTCGAACAGATCGAGGTAAGTTTTCCCAGCGTTTAGCCATGTAGTTTCTGTATTATGCGATTTTATCGAGAATGATGCAAGTTGCTCTTCCAAGCTTTCTCTTTTTGAGAAAATCAAGGACTGATTTTGCTGTTTCCAAATCTGTACAGACAATGTTGTCAAGTTTACTGCAGCAAGTGCTGATAATCTCATCATGCTATCGCGAAACACTTCCAAGATCTCCAAGCCTTCCAATCACACCCCTCATATTCTGGTTCATTATTTATTTGAACATGTTACTTATCTGTCCTTGCTCTTCTGATTAATTGAGCTGTTCTCGTAGTTGATTTTCAATATGTCTAAGCTAGTTCCTCATGTCGTTTCTCTTTTCATTCATAGATTTCACGTTGTTCTTCTTTTCGTGGATCATGTTTTCTACCGTTACAACTGCCTTTCCAATTTTTAGCTTAATTCCTTGATTTTAATCCAGCTTTTTCTGATATTCTTGCATTTTGGTAGCTAATTCATCCTTGCCTGAATTCATTTTACTCAGGTTACCTTTCACCGTCTCAAGCTTGTTGTGAACTGTATTATTTTACAGCTAGTTTTGGGCAATAGTCACCTCACAATCTTTGATCTTTTGTTTCAGATGAGGTTTATCATACTTACTCAACTAGGCTCTAATTTCCTCAAGTTCATTGATTTTTATCTCCAGTATTTATTTATTCTTTGGTAGCTTTTTTCTAATATCCTAGCAGGTGGATATTATTTTTTCCATTTCCTTATCAGCATCTTTAGTTTTACGCTCGAACTTGACTAAATCTTCGCTTTTGAAAGATACTTACTGATTAATGTGTTTATCTTCAACCTGCATCTTATTCAGGGCCTATTGGTGTTTATTCATTTGCTTCTCGAGTTCTTACATTTCAGATTTTTTCTTCTTTACATCTTTTATTCTCTCAGCTTGTCTTTTCAGCTTCTATCTTTCTTCGGAAATAATCCTTTATTTTATCTTTTATAAATCGCTTAGTTTTAGAGTGAGCTTCTTTAATTCTGACTTCACCGACGCCACTAAGACTTGATTGAAAATATTCTGAAGTTGGAAAATTTTCTTCTCTTTTTTGACATAGCTGACAGCCTCGTCTTTTGCCTTTGACATTCCTTTCAACTCGCTTTCGACTATTTTCATGAGCTGTCCTTTCTAATGCTTTTGCTCTTCAGCTTGAGCATACTCTCTTCCACACTCCTCAATTCTCTCAATGAAGACATTAGAGCCAATAATTTCTTCCAAATACTCAAGAAGTCCTGGCTTGTCTGGATCGCCTGATTTTTGTTTCATTTGAGAAATTTGCTCGACTTCACCCTGTAAAATCAAGAATCGATTATTTGCTAAATCTATACCTTCTTCTTTCAGTCTTTCTTTTACTTATGCCTGAGTAGAATCTCTTCCGTTCAAGTAATACTTAGAAACACTCGAAGCATTAACAGTTCTCCTGATCCACAAATTGAAATTATGAACTTCACTCAATGAATCGTCTTAGTTTTATTGTAATTTTTTGAAGTGAACCTCCACAGCTGCCATTGTATTGCCAGTCGAAGTACTTGAGTTATGAATCAACTGTTTTAGTTTGTTCAACCTCATCCAGCTTGCGTTGAAACCGAAAATGAACAACATAGCTTCAATCAAATTGGACTTCCCTGATCCATTGGGTCCAACCACGCTGGTGAAGTTACCATGGAAGACTCCTATTTTTTGTTTTCCAGCATAGGATTTGAAATCTTCCAAGATCATATGATCAATGACTAACCTTGGCTTTTTTTCGCGGACAATATTTAGATTGATATGCTTGTTGATTGGAACGATCTACTCTTCTCGTTCTTCCTTCTTTTTTTTGGATGAACTGGCAGGAGGTTCTGGAGCTAACTTTTCAAAGGGATTCGAACTTTCGGAGTTACTTTACTCTTCTGCTTGCATGAATGACAAAACTATTTTATAAATGCCATAGTAGCGCCAAAATGAAAAGAGTCACGCTCACAGATATTATAAATACTAATCATCTTTGAGTATTTCTGTGCCTGCCACTGCCTTATGCCTACTTCTGCTGGATCTTCCCATTTCCATCTTGCAAACACCCTCACCCGTATCCCTCCTGACCTAAACCCGCTTCGTTCCATCTTTCAAATTGACAACGATTGGATTCCTGATGAGTGTGCTTTAATCCGGATTCTTGTTATTTTTGTTTCGGGTTAGTACTTATTTTATCTTCTGCTTCCTCTTGTTCAACCTATTTGCCAGCATTTTTTTGTTGTTGACTATTGTTTGTTGCTTGTTGAAGTCATTGACTAACTGCCCTTTCAAACCATCAACCTTGTCTCTGTAAGTTTTGGACTCTCTCTTTTCAAGATTGTCACCATTTTTGCTGAACAAGCCCGCTGCTACCATCACATTGATAGCATCATATACTCTTCTTTTTATATTTCTAGAATCGTTTGACTCCGAGGAAAAATTATCAATTAGTATTTTGCTGATGTTGCTATATTTCAGGCGTCTGTTGCGTTCAAATAGCTTGATCAATTTGTTTGAAATAAATTTAAGTCCTTTGACTTCTTCTTAGTCTGCTCCTTTGTCATCCTCCAAACCACCTTTTAAAACTCCCTGTAGCTCGGTCAAGACTGTTTCAAGAGGTTGAGTTAGAGGAGGCAGTGTCCATGGTTATATTCCGCTCATCAACCTTAATTTATTATTAACAAATATCATAATTTGGCGCCATGCTCCAACGTAATTTCTCCGTTTTTACACCCCACCTTGAAGGGAGTGAGGTTCACCTTTCAACCAACCAGCAGTAAAATTGCCATAACACAGTCAAATATCAACCATAGGTTCCGATGGCGTTATTTTCACGATTGATAATGGCCTTGATCATACAAGTTCACTAGAGGTATTCAATCAATAACAGGTTAATATGACAGCTTTTGCAATGCATCCCACCATTATTAATCACTTTGCCATCGGCATGAAAGATGGGATAGTAAGATATATGACACCACTTCATCAACTGCATCTTGAAAGAGCATAAATCATATTCAAGGGAAATAAACCAATTAGTCATGTTGGATTCAGTGATTCTGGAAAATATCTAAGTATTTGTTAGTCAGATTCAACGGCTGTCATATACTGTTTGAAATCAAAGATATTGCTTAAGCTGCCAGGTTAGCATGAAGGAGATGTAAACAGAGCATTTTTCTGTCAAAATGACTATGTTTTTTCAATAGGCAATGAAGGAAAGCTTGTCCTCTATGCTATCAGTGACCGCAATCCAGGAAAGTAAAACTAATAGTCAGAGTCAGAAGATCCTTTTGAGGAGGTTCACTAATACACATAATTCAATGAAATCGACAGGTACAAAATAGCTCATTAACTTGTCTCCAAAAAGCATCAGATCAATGCTTCCTACTCGAAAATTTTAATCAAGGATGAACAAATTGGAACTATCTTTGCTGGAGGTCAAAATTTCCTTCAAATAATCGAAATCAAAGAAGGTCAGACAAACTATGGAATATTGAAATCAATAAAATAAGAGCACTAAATACTTTATGTCATCACCTTGGGCAATGGATCTGACGGTAAAGCAGTCACCATAATGACATCAACAGACGAGCAAATTTCAATTTGGAATTTCAATAATAAAGAAAAGATTTTCGCTTTTAACTTCAAACAAGAGCTAAAGGCAATTATCACTGCTTTTCTTCCAGTCCATCACTTGGATTTCCCTGCTTTCTCTTTCCTAGTGAATAACTAATAGTCAGACAGTAAGATTTACATTTTCAAAAATTATGATCTTATAGACATCGAAGGTGCACAAAAACCATCAATTGAAGAAGAGCCCTAGCAGTTTGAAAACAAAATCGAGAAATAGGCTTCATAGGAAGAGGATCATGTAGAAAATACTCCTTCCTATGCGAATGCACTATTAACAAGCTATCCTCAGTTTCCAATTTAAAAAAGCTATGAATAGTACTTCAATGCAAAGTTTCTTTTCTATAACAACATTGGCTGTGTCATAGAAAGAATTGAGTAAGGAGGTTCCTCGACTCTTGAACTTTAAATGCATGACAAGAGTAAACCAAAAAGATTCAACATAGACAAAAATAAAAGTTTCGGAATGTTTGCTTTGAAAGAATCAGCTTTTTTATGCACGACAACACATCATATTGTCTTCCAGTTCTCAATGGGAAAAGGACACTTTGAGGAATGGTAGCTCGGGTGGGAAAATATTCAGGGAGTGGCTCTAGGAAATACCTGGATTGCAGTGTGCAACACCGAATAAATCAGAATATTTGACTATTGTGGCAATGAACTTCATTGTATCTGTTTTGATAGACGGTTTGTTACAATATAAGCATACGAGGATACTCTGGCTATTGTCTATCACAGTTCAGTCGCAATTTACAACTGTCAAGTTCTCAAGATGAGGATCTACAAGATAACTTCACAGAGTGTCAGTGTCGACAGAGATGTTCCTGTTGTCCTTACTCCATACAGTGTGCTCAAATGGTTTGGATTTTCAGAAGAAGGTATGATATTCTGCCAAGACAGTAAGGAAAATGTAAGAGGATATTCTTTTAACCGGAACTAATGGCAAATAATATTTTCTTTGGCTGGAAAACTATAGCGTTTATTCATTCAGCATGTAGAAGGAGCAAATATATATGGTTTCAAACTATAACATAAGGAAGGTGAAAAATAATAGCCTAAGGTTCTTCCTCGTTCACTTCCTCGAAAAATGGCTATGGAATGGCCACAGGAGCAATTATAGTATTTGTCTGAGGAATAGTGGAAATATCTCAAAAAGGTCATGCTCAAAAATTATCTCCTTTAGCACGAGTCATATAGACACGAAATGTGGTACAAGTACAAGTATAGTCGCAAAAAAGATCACCCCTGGTTCGAACATTCGAAAACTATAAATTCAGAAGAAGAGATTAAGACAACAAAAATGCAGATTGACATTCAACTTCATGACTATCTTCGAAAATTCCTCAAAAGCAAAGAAATAAGCGCTCAAGAGTATCCAAAAATGGCAATGAGTTTGATCTTGATTTGCGAGAGATAAGCTCATTTCGAAGAAACCAAATAAAAAATCAGGATTATGATCACAACTGGTCAAAAAAATAAGTGCATGCTTCCGAGCTACTTCAACGATATAACCTATGTCCCAGCCCATCAAAGCAGAAAGTGTAAAGAGAAACTAAACGAAATATCGATGCTTGAACATATGATAAACTTGATGCAATGATCATCCATACCTTATCTTCAGAGAATTGTACTATCTACATCTAAGGTTATTTTTTTCTTCTGAAGGGTTCGATACTTCCATACTTTGTACTGCTTTTCTTTCTCATCAAATATTTTCCTAACGTTGCTCTCTATCTTCAACTTGTGTAGATGTCTTCTCATTAGTTGAGCATCCTTCTGCTTATTGCTTTACATTTGACGAGTCGGAGACAGCTCCGGGGCCAATGCCTGTTCTGAATCAGGTTTTTCATAAAACTGTTTCATTGACTTTAGTGTCTAAAAAGTGGACTGTATCATGACAGAAATACTTTTTTTTCTTATGGTAGTTTTTGTGTTTTGAGCCGTTTCAGAGGCGCCATAAAATAAACTTTTTTGATTTCCATCTATGGCTTCTTGTTTATTGTAGTATCATCTATCAATGATTTGAGCAATTTATTGGCTGAATGCCTCCTTTGAGATTATGAAGCTCTTTTTACCCTGCTGTCAACTATTTGCTTCCTCAGAACTGTTCCGATGTCTTATGCAACCTAAGTCCAGTATCTCCTTTGGCTGTAAGACTTCCTATACATTTTTCTTGAATAAAACTTAATTTTATAGCTTTTTTAGTAGGTAATTAATCGACAATCATTTTGATGCCACTATTTCCCAATAGTCAGATCTTACATTCTTAGGGCTACTGAGCAAAAGTTTCATGTATTTTTAAAAGCCTTATCCTCTTTAATTGGCCAAAGGTGTTCCTAACACTTCTTCACCAGCAACCAAACTTTCCAAAATACCCAATACTTCAGGGACTAACTTTTCACAATAGCTGAGGATAGTCTTTTCAATTAGAGCATGATCATTTTCGTTGATACCTTCGTCATTTTTGAGCATCTGCAAGGCCCACAGATGAAGCATGTTTTCAAAGACTAACTTTGTCTTTTCGTCTTTGAACTATTTTATTTTGGTCAAGCAAAGATCCAAAATGTATAGATCAGCAACATACATAGCAACAGATTGACCTTAGTATGCCTGAACTCCATTCCATATATCCTGGAAAGGAAGGTTTTTGTCCTTCATTGACATCATCTTCATTCCCAAATCTTGTGCTCTTCCATACACTTGAATCATCAGATATTTTCTTATGGCTTAAAAATCTCCAATATTCTCCTTCGTTATTTCAAAGGGGACTACTTCTGGTGGCTGAATAACAATAATTTTACATTTTCAAGAAACTTCAGGATAGGAGATTATATCTTCTTCCCTTTGATTCCTTTCTGGAAGTTTTCGATGACATATTTGGTGGTTTGCTGAATCAAGACATGGTTTTATCCCTCCCAGGTGTTGTTCACATCATTATTGCTATAAAGAGCTGCCATTTTGCTATAAGCTGAATAGCCGTGTCCTCCCATCATTTGCCTGCACTATCTGATTGTCTTAGTGGCCGCCCAGGCAGTTTTTGATTTTAGCACAGATGAAATGGCATGAATTTACTTTATCAATGGATTGCTTGGAGAAAGGTTATTTTTATCTTCGTTGTTCTCGGCCGCATAAAAGGTGTTCATTGTCACGCACATATAAATCACCTCTAAAGCAAGCAAAGGAATCATTCTTCGCATAGTCAGTGGATACTCCATAAGGTACTGCTCAGGTTTATCTTTTCTGAATGAAAATTGTCTCCTTACGAAAGTATATCTGATCGCGATAGCAAGTGCAGAAAGAGCCAAAGTGGTGCTATGACAGCACATGAAAAGTCGACCCTCAGATAAAGCTGCCAATGTATTTCCAAATCTTTTGTTTTCAGATGATGCTGTGTTGAAGAACTCTCCCTTTTCATTGATACCTGACACCCTGTTGAGCAAATTGGCAACTGGAACTCTAACCTTATTGAATTAGATAAAACCGTTGTCAATAGCATTGAGACCGAACTTTGGTCCACAATCTCCAATTGTGATTCCTGGCAAAACTTGATGAGTCTTGTTATCTCTCAGAGGCACAATTATTGCATGGACTCCATACCTTTTACCATCAATATAGAGTTGAGCCCACAAAATAGTGATGTTAGATGTCTTTGCAGCACCTCCAATCCAAAATTTGATGGCGTCTTTGGAAGGGCTATTAATCACCAACTCTTTTGTACCATGATCATAATGAGCTTCAGTGAGAATTCCTTTGACATTTGAACCATGCATCAGCTCTGTAAGAGCAAAGCATCCGAAATCCTTAAATTCACATGCTCTTTTGTAAAATTTATTGTGAAGGTCTGATGTGCCTAATCTCTCGATTGTTTTCAGATAAAGGGAATAATGAACTCCCAGTTTGGTGACGGTATTCAGGTCATGGAAGGTGTAGCCATTGCCTAAGAGGGTGAAGCGGTTAGGATTATTCATGTCTTTTAAAGGAAGGACTTCCTTCAATGTTTTTTTCAAAAAAACAAATTGCTATGTGGTATTTTTTCTTTGCTGCTAACGGGAAGCTTCTGTCAAGTGATAATCTTGGAATATTTATGGATGTTCCTTGACGTGAGCGAGAGACTGATCTCTTTGCTTGTAATTGGGTCCATACACAATTTTCTTCATTTCATCAGAGTTGATCGTTGAGGATAGTCTGTGTTTCTAGAAGTAGCTTTAGTTAGCAATGATATTATGCTTTAATGATAACAACCTGTTCATTGAAGGTTCTACACTTTGACAATTATCAAATATAATTTTGCACAACTTATCGATTCTATGAATAATATTCTGTAAACTCGATATAATAGATCATTTATTCAGAGTTATCACAGACGTTATGTTTCAAGCTGCTCTATGCTGTTGCTCTGGCTCCCGGCCTCGCGATAAGTATCTCATCATCACCAAAAATCACGATAACGAAACAGTGTTTAGCTACACTCACGACCTCAAAACTGTCGATGATAAAATCATCAATAACAGATATGTTATAGTCCGACCAATCATCCTTTCCTAGTATCGAGAAATTATTGAGTATTGTCGAATAAATAACAAAAAATTTGAGGATGGATCCTTTCCTCCCAACAAAAAGGGTCTAGGAGATATTGATATCAGCAATGTTACATGGAAAAGAATTCCAAAATTCATTAATTATCCCACACTTTTTGACTATCGGATCGATCCAATCGATGTAGTTCACAAGAATAGAGGGGACTGCTACGTTCTCTCAGCTATTGCAGCTCTGGCATAAAATTAAAGCAATATCAAAAATATCTTTTACAGACAGTAGTATGCTGATGAAGGAGTCTATCGAATCATTCTTCGAGTTGACGGAGTTCCTCAATAGGTTATTATTGACGACTACATACCTCTCGGATAAAGATAACTCCCTCTCTTCTGCCAACCTAAGATTAAAAATTTAACTGGGTAATTCTGGACTCTCTTGCTGGAAAAAGCTCTTGCAAAAGCGAAAGGGAGCTATGCAAATCTCATGTGTAAGTGTATAATTATTCAGAAGGAGCACCAAGTGATATATTTCAGGCAGTTACTTACTGTCCTTCATAGTCTTTGGCCTTTGAGGAGATAGATTCAGAAAAAATATGGAAGATTTTATACTTTTACACCAGCCATGGTGAACCCTGTTGTGCTACAACGAAAAATATCATTTCCAAGAATTCAGGTCTGACTTCAGAGCATACTTACACAGTTCTATCTGTTGGGGAACTGACTATGAAGGAAATGTCTTTCAATGTCAAACCTTCCCATCGAAGAGAGCGAGTAGTCAAATTGCGTGATGCTTGGAGTGACAAAAATGACATCGGGTGGGTCGGAAGAGGCTCATTAGCTGACAAATAATTTTGGGACATGGCAGAGCAGGACAAAGAGTATCAGAATGTTAGAAGACTGAGCAAGCGAGGTTAGCAAGGCATATTTACGATGACCTACGAATAATTTATCAAGTATTTCAGGCAAGTAGACTACTGTTTTTCTCATAATAACACAAAAACTTCCACATAGATTATCACTTTTGACAAAAATAACACTGGAGGGCAATTTTTCGATCTGACTGTCCACCACAAAGGATTCTACACTTTCGAGATCACTCAGTCAACTATATCAGAGCAAACGAAAAGTGATTATTAAGAATAAGGATTTTGCCGAACCAGCCTAGTCATTTTTGATAAAATTGAAGGAAAGTACTACTTTAAGGGAGGAAAAATGAAGCACAGTCAAAGGCATTTGATCTATACTATTGAGCTTCGACCAGGGAAATATGTCATTTATGCTCTGATTGATCCTTCAAGAATAAATGGATTTTATCCTGACTCTGCTGTGCTGAGTATCCACTCCTCAATGATTGTCCAACTGGATCTTACGCCTGCTTTCAAGTACTCTAACCTTCTCAAAGAAGCTTTCATCAATGATGGCTTGAAATACGAGGAGAAAACTCTTGAAAACAACGGACTTATGACTATCTCTTACAGAATGTTGTTCGATAAGGGAGGATTTGCTTATGTGTATTTCAGCAACGACAAAACGAGTGACAAAAATTTCGTAATAGAATATGACGAAAAGTAATTTTCTATTAATTTAGCGATTTTGATCTGGAGCACATTAAGGTTCTGTAGCCTCAGAAGCACGATAAATATTTTACAATTCGAGTGCAGCCAGGGCACGATATGCTTATCTTGACCAGAGCTCAGAATAAAGATGTTACTTCCTGGAACTTTCCTCCCAAGATAAGCATCAAGATGGAACCTTTATTCGGTTGATTGTTTTTCTGAATTTTGAGAATCAGTGTTTATTATTTATCTATAAGTTTAAAAATGCAGGAAAAAAAATCCGAGTCATCTTACGCTCAAGTCAAAAGCAAGATCAAGGTGGTTTTTCTAGGAGAACAGTCAACAGGAAAAACTTCTATTCTAACGCGCTTCATTCACGATAAATTTTAAGAAGGCTTAGGAGTATATCTTGTTTTATTAAGCCCACTATTGGAATTGATTTTATGGCAAAAAACCTACATGTCAACAATAACATTCTCCGGATGCAGCTCTGGGACACGGCTGGTCAGTAGCGTTTCCGATCTTTAATTCCCAGCTATCTGAAGGATGCCTTGATAGCCTTCATCGTTTTCGACTTAACCAGTAGGACTCTCTATAACTAGAGACGAAAAATCATTCGACAATCTCAACTAATGGCTAGAGTTGTGCCAGAACAACAAAAAATAAAAAACCGTGCTCGTGCTGCTAGGAAATAAAGCAGATTTGAGTGAGCAAAGATAAGTTTCGGAATAAACTGTAAAGCAAAAAGTAGAGGAAACTGGCTTGCCTTACTTCGAAGTAAGTGCTAAGACAGGCTCCAATGTCAAAGAAGCCTTCAATTTTGCAGGAAATTAGTATTTCAATCAGAACATGATGAGCTCCCATGAATTGACCTTTAGCACTGTACTTGCAGATAAAAAAAGGCCAGAAACAATTCAAGAAGTACCTGAAATAGGGTCTCCAACGTTTAACAAGCCTGGAAAGAAGGGTAAGAAGCAAGGTGAGAGCAAGAAGCTGACAGCGAATGGCCTGAAGTTAAATAATAACAAAGAAAAAAGCAAGAAAAAGGGATGTTGCTGATCTAAGTTGTATACTACACTTTATTATAAAAATAACAACCCCACAGCATATTGCTGGGTCGGCAAACTCCAAGTAATATAAAACAATAAATCTACAAGAAAGGGGTAGGAAATTTCCTGCTGTAAGATATATCCGACTTCACTTATGCCGATAGATTGAAGGGCAAGCAGTGACAGTGAGTAGTAAATTTTATGGGGTAAAAGTGGAAGAACATATGCCTTGGATCATTTTTTAAGTTTCCAGAGCAAGAAGGAAGAGGTATTGAGAAGATATAAAGAAGTAGTCTTTGTGAGAATATTTTGTGAATGTAAAAAGTTATCGAATCGATTGTTGAAGTTTGGAACCATAAGTAAACGACATTTTGTCTATACTTATAAACAGGAGAGCAATCACATTTTGTCATCAGTAGGTAATCCTTTCCTTAAAAGGAATTTGATGAAACGAGCATACTCAGATGACTGAAAACGTCTGCTCACTGTTAACTGACTTTCACTATATTTTTATTCTTTCCTCACTATACTTTATGACATCAGTTTTGGTCTGTAAAAATAAGTGAGTGTATATGAAATAAGCTACTTCAGCTATAAGAGCATTCAATTGCTAAATACTATATTATCAAATACAGCCAACTTTGATAATTTGATATAAAGTTGATGTAGCCCAACCTTCACTCAACAGTGCTTACCCTCCTCCAGAGGATTCAATCGCCACAGGTTCAGTAGGCAGAAGCACAACTCCGATAACTATCCACCCATTAGTCTTTCTACCAAGTCATGTTTTTCATCATCGCCAATGAAGGATAAGGTATGTATAGTTCTACAGCAGAATGGACTAAAACCACAGCTGCAACCTTTCTGAACTCGCTATTTCTTGATAATTTAACAGATGAAACTGTAAATCAAATTTTCGAGGCTCTAGTACAAATATTGCTTGAGCCATCTATCAAGCAACTTGACAAACGCATTTTTTAGAAGTCAATCATCAGAAACATTTAAAAATCCACACATTGTAACAATCGATTAATTCAGAACTTCAGGCAAAATGGATGAATGTATCTTTGTAGTGCCTTAATAACACTTCAAACTTCGATACCGCTTTTCTGCTGATCGCTTGCCTCGCAGTATCTTAGATTCAGGAGTCTCCTATCCCTTACATAATCACCAATCTCTATGACAAGATACTAACCTGCATTCCAGTCAACATTGAAAATGCTGCTCTTCTGAACGAAATGATCAAGATGTGGATCGTGATTCTAGACAAGATCAAAAACGATGAAACAATTAAACACGTTACTGCAGATATGGCCCGAAACAACAACCTTTATACATTCCTCACTCAAATTTATGAATTTCAGTCTGGTCAAAACAGCCTCATTACTTTCACATAAGGACTGGAAGAACTTAATTTCCTCAAATATGAAGCAGCCTAACGTAGTTTGTTCTTTATTCAGTTCATAAAAAAATTCTAGATGTCGAGATAGAACAAACTGAGGAGGCTTTTCCGATTGTACTCGATTTTACTAAAACATTTTTGCCAAAAATAGCAAATACCCTTCAAATAATGGCTTCTCGACTTGGATAGATCGAGCGTTTGGGAGTTGAAGATTTATTAACAAGTCTTATTTCAATCATGAGATATTTCTTTCTCTTCAATACTGAACACTTTAATGTTGCGGATGTATTTCAGTTATTAGATACAATAATATTCCCCTTCCTGGCAGCCAACGATCAATAACGACATCTTTTTGAAGAAGAACCAGTCTAATTCAATACAGTAGCAGAAGATTGTTGTGATAATCAGTAGTATGGTATTATGAAAACATAAGCTGCTTCTTTGCTGGAAAAGTTTGGAGATAGAGTAGACGGATGCACACATTATGCGCTCAATCGAGCAATCGAATCTATTCAGATACGGATGGGACATCTTCAAGGAAATAACTACACCCTTCCAGTGTTAGAAATTGAGACAGCATTCCTTGTTATATCTATTTTTTCCTATAGTGTCAGCAAATACCCGGAAGAAATTGAAAAAATCAAAATAATTCTTTCAGATTAAAAAATATATTCTTTGCCGCCCATGGAAACATCAAGAGTGTTTACTTTTTTGGCTTACAACTATTGCGAACTGTATAAAAACTTGAGCTAAGGCGAACATTGGCTACGATTTGCTATTAACTATTCTGCACATCCCACAGCCTGCTACTGCGCTTTCGATTTTTTCAGTAACATTGTCGAGGATTATTTCAATTAAAATCTTCTGGATAAGATAACAGATCATATCGCAATCGGCAAGATGGGACTCACCTGGGATATTATTTATAAGATCCTACAAAATCACTTCGGATAGATTTCGACTGAAGGGATTATAAATGTGATATCCAAGGTCTTTATTCGACTCAAGAAGGAATTAGATCTCTTGTCAAGGGGGGAAAAGCAAGATTACATGGATCTCACTAACTGTTTTCGAACACTAATGACGATATTGAAAGCAATGAGACAAGAACTGAAAACTAACCCTCAGTCAATCGCTTTTAAAACAAAAAAAGAGAGCCTAATTCAGACAGTATGGCCCGTCTTATAGCTTTATGAAACAGGAAGAAAGTACGATGTGGAAGACTAGGTCGTGAAGCTGAGTATTGAAATTATCAACTTACTCGATACAATGGTCCCTGATTTCAAGCCTTACCTTAACAAATTCATCGACGCATACAAGGCCAGCAAATATTCTGAGAAGATATATCTCAAGTTTATGAATCAATACATCTTGAAGGCTGACTTCAACAAAGACATGCAGTAAATAATATCAATTATGGTTTGCATCAAAGATTCCTTCCTTAATGTTGCCAACAAAAACTTAACAGAAAACGGGAAGCAAAAGAGCTTACCTCACTATCGACTCACCTTATGCGATATTTTAATCATTCTTCAAAATGTGGTAGCTCTTTTTGGATCAGCTTTGGTCAGCAACAATAACCTTTAATTCTTCCACGAAGTAAGCTCTATTTGCATGAGGCATATTCCTAATTAAAATGAATAGCTCTAAAAGACAGCCACTGCTAGGATTCTTCTCAGCAGAATCTTCAATCTTCTGTTCCTCTGTCATATGCATGTCAGAATTGATTCTATCTATTTACTTCTGCAACGACTAAAAGATGCTCGACTGTATCA
>Ga0210025_1002116_pt1 | contig 20036 bp, 10 predicted proteins | sample CryGeyme20150102_FD_183989 | JGI IMG/M metagenome (GOLD analysis project Ga0210025, IMG submission 183989) | Groundwater microbial communities from Crystal Geyser aquifers in Utah, USA - Crystal Geyser metaG 2015-0102 (SPAdes) (version 2) | ecosystem: Environmental > Aquatic > Deep subsurface >...
GTCTTACACCCTTGGCACCTTTGGGTATTATTGCAACACTTTTGTCTCTCCTCCTGCAACCCGCACCTCTCTGGAAGCCCGCCGGTCCCAAGAGATTTGCTTGGTTGATAGGACTTACCCTTGCCACAACATGTTTCATTCTTGTCCAATTCCGAAAGGACCTCGGAGATGCGTACAGACCATCTGTGGCCGCTGTTGCGCTTACCTGTAACTTGGCGACCTGGTTAGAGGGTAACGCTGGATTCTGCGTCGGTTGCTTTATTTACAACAATTTCCTTGTTCCTTACACTGGCAAGGAGGAATGCAGCGAGTGCAAGCTCTAAAGAGCCACACGCGCACATGCTCCATGTATGAACAGTATGATGCTGCATATATCTTGGCTGATTTTTTGTTGCAATAATGACATGACACACTTCCTTATGATAACATTGATGCAAGCTCCAAAGAAGTCACTCGGGAGTGCTGCACCAAACAATGAATGTTTTATATGACAGCGTGTAAAATAGGAATTTGTCGAATTGATTTTAATTTGTTTAAAGAACCATTTATCTACATCATCAAAAGCTACAATTATGATTCAGCATTCAGCCGACAGTGCTATGGTGTTTTCAGCCTTTAATGACCAGCCTATTGCGTGCACAGGATCATGGGACTTCCCGAGGGGTAGGCTCCTGACCTTATAAAGCCTGCATGAAATAGAGCTACGTTGTGGCCAGCTAGTGTAACACTACTTGAGAAAGTGGTCGCGGTCGAGCGATTCGACGCCGCTGTCGCTTGTCTACTGGGGAGAGCAGATTGAACTTTCGATGCTAGCTACACAGTACTCGAGTACGTGCTACAAGGCCACGGTAACGTACGGTAAAGATACCCAACAAAACAAACGCCTCATCTACTCGCAGGCAACCTTGTTGTCGGTGTGATATTTGTCCGTGATCGTCTCCGAAGCATCGGGAGTTATGCTTCCCTTCCGCACTGGCATTTGTGGTAAGCAAATAGAAAGCTCGAACTCTTTGTGTTTCCTTGTTCTACAATCATGTCTCGACGTTGAGATCTTGACGGATTCTTCCGATACTCCAGGACGATCGTTTTCGTTGCTATTGGTCCTCCTTGGTTTTGTGAGATAAGTTCGCCGTCTGTGATCGGGAACACTTTTCCATCGCGAACGGGTTTCGTCTTTTAAATTGGTCTCGTTAAAGCTGAGCGAGGGGTCACTTTCCCATCGAAGATGAGCTTGTTGCCTGTCGATGATGGGCAGAACAATATCCGTCTCATGGGAACGATGGTTGTCGGCAACCAATATGGGAGTATTGTTTTGGAGTAATCCAGCAAAAAAGGCAGACAATGGGTCATGATTGGTATTGCAGTCATCCATTGATCTATATTTCAGTTTGCTTCACAAATTTTTATGGTGCACAGAGTTACGTAATCCAATCGATCGTGTTGTCGTAACCTGGTCCTGGGTGGTTTTGAAAAAAATGGTTTTAACAGCCAAAAATAATTAAGTAAGCCGCAAAATTCCAAGACTACGGTCAATTTCGGGACTACGTTGCATCAAGTAGTAGTCTGCCACTAGCTAGTACTGTAGTAGCTACTAGTAGTACTTCCTGGTAGTAGTACACATTGTTAATAAAATTAAAAAGCACACTTGCTCGGTACTGTCATTCGACGGTAGAAAGCAGAGAGAGGAGGTCTCGCCACCGCTTTTTAGCTCCGTCCGACTTAACCTTAGCAGAATGGTAAAGCTTGCCTGCATGGCTGAATACCTCGTCCAGTACCAACGGCTCCAAATGCAATCTCGTTTCCGCTTGGAATGAAATTTTGTCTTTACAGTAAATGTGATGTGTGCTGCTTTGCACAGCTGCTGGGTTCAACTACATTTTCACATCATGTTCCAAGCTTGACGTACTAGGAAGTAGTAATGACGTGTCATAAACAAAATCAAATACAGCAGGTTGAGAAGCACCGATAATATTGTTATATTGCAGTATTTCCAGTAGAGCAGTAGCTAGTCTAGTGGGGTTTCAGACTACCATCTTCGCCTCGGCCATGTGTGGTGGATTTTGTGTGCTTGGTGCGAACGAAGACTGAGAAATCGGCACGGGTACCATGGCTCCCGATACCGAGGCTGCGCCAGCATTGGGATTTAGTTGCCACCATCCACCTCTTCCTCCACCACCACCACTACTATCACCATCACTACCCGGGCCGCCAGCAGTAACCAGTTGTGGTGCAGCTTCTGTCTGTCGACTTTCAATGGTCAATTTAGATTCCGGACCAGTCCGATTCCATCGCATGAGTAATTCGGGATGACTATCGTTAAAGTCTGCAATGGCCTGTGTCAAAAGCCGTTTTCGCTTCCGAGTTTGTGCCGAGTGTCGAACTCCCCACAATGCCAGTGGTACAAGCAATGGTCCCGTAGCCAGCAGTACTCCGTCAATCGTATTGGCCCGAGCTGGTTTCATCCGTTGATTGATGTCCCGAATAACATCTTCGTATTCTTGCGAGGACAAGATCCCGTGCAGATTGACATCGTAGGGGTCCGTCTCGAATTTGAAATCAAAACCTCCTTGAACTTGCCTCGTGGGGACCACAATTCGCTGTCGACGGCGAGTGGTGGATTCTTCCATGATAAAACAGCGGGAGAGTGTGCGTGCGTTGGGGTAGTTTAATCGAACGATTCAATATTCAATCAATATTATTCCTTTGATAGTGAGCTACTGTAGAAAGTTTGGCTACTAGTAGAGAGGAACGATGTAGTGGGGGAACGGAGGAATTGGTTTAAAAACTATTGAGTTTTGTTGTTCGTTGGAGGCTCAAAGATGATGATGATGATGTATTGTGTCGTGTTGTTGTTGGATATTATTATTATTTATTTTTTATTAATTTTAAGCACGACTCTATTATTTATTTACTCTAATTATTACTCGAGTATTATTTTTAACTACAGTACTTATTATTACCTTGTTGGTAGTCTACTTGGTCTCTCTGGATTGACAGTAGAAGGAGGGTCAATCAAGATAAAAGCTGCGAGCCGGTGTGCGCATCGAGAAAGGTAGAAATCAACGCAACGGTGAAAAAAATTTATTAAGACAATCTTCGACCTTCGAAAGATCATTATTATTTTTTCAGTAGACTAGACTACTGTTCACCGCTTCTGTTCTCATCAGTCCATGGTTTGTCAAAGTTTCCTCCACAATCAAGAAACTACGCTACTGCAGGCAATACGTTGACGATGACTTCTTTCCCTTCGAGCGCCGGAGATTGGAACCGTGAAACCTCCCAGCATCTCGACTATGATCCCTCCGCGCCTCTTATTCAACATGCACGAATTATTGTACTCGGCGATCCGGACGATTCAACCAATGCCCGTTTGTACGAGGAACAAAAAGATTCAATCGTAGGTATTGGTAAGAAGGCCTCCGACTTTGACTTTGAAAAGCTGAATCAAACACCACCAAATGTTGTTTATATTTCCACCAGCGACATTCGAGATTTGCTGTCCAAATTGCTCATTGAATTTAACGACAGCATCCTATGGGTTCATGCGCGATCGGCTGGGATTGAGTACTGTACATCTGCGGCACTTGCACAATCACCAGTGACCATGACCAATGCCAAAGGACACTACTCTTCTACGCTCAGCGAATATGGTATCATGGCTTGCAGCTACTTTGCCAAAGACTTGCCACGCTTGCTGCAGCAACAGCGAGAATCCAATTGGGAAAAATACTGTATTTTGGAACTAAGAGGAGCTACTCTAGGGATTGTTGGACTGGGTGATATTGGAACAGCCACGGCCAAATTAGCGCAAGCCTACGGTATGAAAGTCGTTGGATTGAAGCGAACACGCAAAAAGAGCAGCGGCCTCGGTAGCAGTAGTAAAAACGACAACAATTATTACTGCAATGATATTTACTACACGGACGAGAAACCCAATGCCCTCAACGAACTATGTGCCATCAGCGACTATCTTTATGTTGCTACACCGCTGACCCCGATGACAAAAGGAATGATCGGAAAGGCTCAATTGGATGCCATGAAAACGAGTGGCGTGATTATCAATGTGGGTCGCGGACCTGTGATTGACGAACAGGCTTTGATTGAGGCACTGCGAACAAACAGTATCAAAGGTGCTGCACTGGATGTTACTACTGTGGAACCATTACCGAAGGATAGTCCTCTCTGGCAAATGAAAAATGTACTCCTCAGTCCGTATGTTCCCCATTTGTATAGCTAGTACTCTCTGTTACTAAAATTTCTACATGTACATTTCTGGTTGCGGCTTTTAAAGTCACTTTCTACTGACACAATCTTTTCTTTTGCCTTTCTTTTTCTTCGACTCGCTCGCAGACATAACATGGATGCTACAGCAACCTTTCAGGAGGAAGGAACCGCTTTCTTTTTGGACGAGAACCTTCCCAGATTTCAACGTGGTCTACCAATTTACAACGTCGTTGACAAGGCTGCCGGTTACTAATAAATTATACTGTAGCTAACTTCACACAAGAAATTAATTAACAGCGCTCTCTTTTCAAATGTACAACCGAGGAACCATGTCAAGATGACAATTGATTTGATATTGGTCGCCATGTGAAAATATGTGGTATTGCAGAAGCAAAACACACATCATGCCGTGCCCTTTTTTTATATTAGCACAACAACCAGCGGAGACAATCGCACAATTTCTCTGCTTCTGTATTGTGCGTTCCTCCTGCTTAAAAAGCAAAGTCTCTTCCCTTCTGCCTAGAAGGCAAAGTCACCATCATCAAAGCCATAGTCGTCATCATCATCGTCATCGTCGTCGTCGTCCTCCTCGTCACCTTTGCCTTTGTCCAATTTCGCGGCGTCTTCAAAATGGTCTAATTGCACAAAGTCCACGCTCCATCTCAGAATACCACCGATACCACCAAATCCCTTGACAAACTGGGTTCCTTCGCTACTCCGGTCCGTAACAAATTCCAAGTTGCAACCATAGTTCTTGTAGTTGTTGGCTAACCATTCCACAAAGGGTTCCTTCTCTATCGTTTCCAGTTCAGTCCCCGACTCTGGATCCCTGAAATGTGATTCATCGTGTTCTTGGTCGGCGGTCAAGTGCAGAACTTTTTCTTCACTGGTGGTCTGGTTCCTTAGCACGTAGCGCTGAACATCGAGGTTGTCCCAAACGATCAAATCTTCCACGGCTCCCAAATCGAGAGCCTTTAATGTATCGTCCGTCATGAAGCAGTACTTGCCAGTATCCTGTGAAATCTCGTCCATGTACCTTTGCAAAAGCTTCTTTTCCTTCATTAATTTAACATTGGCCAGGGCGTCGGCACTCATTTCAATCGCCTGATTGAATCCGCTGGTTCCGCCGTAACTGACGTCTACCATCTTGACGACAATTTTAGCCAGACGCGGATCAAAGAGATCGCTCCTCATCAGTTCCGACTTAAAGTCGGCGCTACCAGCAAGGACAAGTCCCTGGACATTTGGTCTTTGTCCGTCCGGAACAAACAGCTGAGTGGCCATTTCGGCCACCTTACGGACGTAATTGTGTCGCTTTTCCAAGCGCAAACGAGCAAAACGGAGGGCAGACTGACCTCCGCGTCCGTGCTTCTTGGGCAAGTCGACGCTAAACTTGTGCAAAACTTCCTTGTTGGATCCCTGTACGGTACCGTAGAGACTGCCGTTACCGTCCATGACAATAAATCCAAAGGCTTCGTCGTCCATGAGAAGTTCGTTGAGATCCTCCGTGTGAAATTTGTTGTCGCACAAGTACAGAGACGTATTAATGGCCCGGAAGGGTTCGAAATCGATATTGACTTTGCGTTCCTTACCGTCCTCGGTAATGACAGTTCCGCAGTAGATAACGAGACCATTGGGAGGGCATTTGTTGTATAGTTTGAGACGCTGCTGGGTCGACGTAATAGCCGACAGCACGGACAATCGGTTCACGCGCGACTTGATGTTGGAGGCCGTACCGTACTCGTCGCTCAACATCTTGTTCACGCGGGAGATCTGATCTCCCGGAGGAATGATCAAAGAAATCATCGATGTACCGTTACCACGAGCAGCTTCGAGGTTCTTGATCAATTTCTTAATCTTGAAAATTTCGATCTGCTGATCTTGTTCCGACTGAGTGGGTTCATTTCCGCCCATTTTGATTATTAACTGCTCCCGCTTTTCTTTGCTTGTAAGGATTGGAGTTGATGGAATTGGAATTAAAATAATATACTGCGGTACAACAAGGCGTGTAGGTATGCGCTGCGTTAAAAGCTAATTGTTGCTGTTGCTGATAATTTCTAAGGAAAGATTAAGCAAACAAGTCGTAACTACTACTAGCTGGAAGGCTTATTGCTGATTCTGTCTTTGTAGTACAGTAGCTACTAGACCTAGACTAGCTAGTATTTATTTACCGATTATTTGGTGGTTCGTAAAACTGGATTGGAAAAGGGACGGGAGCAGCTTGCTGTTTGTCTGTTGGAGCCTGATATTTTCGCTTTGCTTCGTGCATCATCATTGCTTGCGTTTTTATCTTAGAAGCTCTTGTGGTGCTCGGCCCAGCAATGCATGAGGTTATGAGCTTTGAAAATTGGACGTTTGGCCGAACTATTTGATCAGCATGCCGTGAGAGAAGACCTGCTCTTGTTTGATACTGTCATTACTGATCTAGCTGCTAGATGGATTCGTCCCATCCTCTCGCCATTGCTTAGTGCAAAGCAGAAGTATCTTTACAGCCAAGAGACATTTCTACAGGCACACCAGTGAGCAAGTTTTACGTTCCTCCTACCTGACGCACCCTTCGCAGACCGGAGTCGTCCGAATCATTTGCAACTGCACTGCGCTTTCAATTTACGCGTTAAATGCTATAGCTGAATCAAAATGCTACAACCGTAGCAGTAGGCAAGCAACATTTCCACTCTTGCTTAATGACCACTCTACTACTACTAGTATTGTGCCGAGGTTCCATTATTTTGGTTTTCGGAACTTGTTATGACTCAATTCCACCCAGGCATATAGTTTTGAACCATGAATGAACTCCCGTGCCAAAACAAAACAAATGTGTCTTCATTTAACAAGCATCTGTCTTATACGGTACTGCCTATCTAGCATTCTTGGAAGTCCCTAAGCCCACAAAGTATTTATGCCTGTTGGAAATTCGAACCAACCTTTGCTGAAGGCTGCAAAGACGAAGGTTTGGCTTGTCACTTTGTCTTTCATTTTCTCAACAAACTTATTTTCAGTAAGAAAAAAAATTTCATTAATCAACCGCAGGCATGAAGACCAAGAAAAGTTCTTCCAAGAAGCGAAAGGCTACCACTTTGATGGCAGACTTACATCCCAAGACGGCACGTCAGCTCTTGAAGAAGAAACCCAAAGATGTTGCTGTCCGACGTGTCTCGCTGCCGGCCAGCAACAATGATTCAAACAGCGGGATTGATCCTGCCTTCATTGGTGGTAGCGATTGCAATAGCCGATCCAATTCACCTATTTTTGGTAATGATGATTCGGCTGTTTCTACTGAAGAAGAGGTAGCTGCTGGAATAGCAGGACGCGTGGTGAACAAGACTGTCGTCAACGCCCAACAGAAGAACGAAGGGAAGCGTCAACAAAAGGGAGCAACTGCACTCGAAGAGTCTTTTCAAACAATGACGGGTCGCTCCATCGCAACACCATCGCCAACCATGATTACTGGATCAGCAGCAATGACCCTCCAAACGTCCAATAAGTACAAGGAGGATCCTACGAAGTCGTCTGCCGAACAAGAACCACCCGTCCGCATGCCACCCTCTGCTTCGTTGAGTCGTGCGGCTGCTTCCTCGTCTCGTCTCGTATCCAAACCGGCAGCATCACGTCCCATCATTCAGCAACAGCAACAGCAACAGCAACAGCAACAAGAGCAAGAAAAGAAGGAGCAATCTCATCTTCCTTCTCCTCACTCTTCAAAAGTGGTTACCTACAAGCCGGTAGATCGTTCGCTCGAGGTCTTGGCTCGAAAACGACTTGCTCACCAGCAACAGCAGCGAGAAGAAGAAGAGCGAGCATTTTTGGCCGAGCAACAGAAACAACAGAAACAGCAGCAGCAGTCTATGAACATGTATCTTTTCCCAAATACTCACAATACGAGATCCAAGCACCAGAAGCTGACCAAAGGATCTTCTTCGGAAGCAGTAGCAGCTGGAAAGGAGAACGACAAGAGCAGCAAGAAAGAGACCAAGCATAGAAAAACTACTGCAGGCGATAATACGATGAATTATACAACAACAAAAAAGAAACTGAAGATTACCAAGGAAAAGTCGCAGCAGCACCACCACCAAAATCCAGCGACTCCCGGAGGGACTACCACTACGGTCGCTACACCGACTAAACCTCACAAGGATTGTCCTCGCACCCGGAGTACTGCCAACAAAAAGAAGAAGGATTCACGAACAACCAAGCCGTATTCTAACGATGGGTACGTCCTTCCGGTGGTTCCAGCCGACGGAACCATTACGTGCTTTCCGATTGGTGGTCGGCTTCAAACCAACTACTACACGACTTCCTTTTCATCGACAGCCGTCCCGACATTTATCTTCACGGGGATTGTTTTGCGCCACAACCTATACACATGCAAGGATGGGAATGGTCCGTACGTTGTCAAACTGGACGATCCAAATGGAGTCTATGGTGGACCAGGTCATACGGTACGTAGAATAATATGGTTATAAGAAATTAAAAGTGCCACGGAAGTGACCTCTCAATCTCTCGAAATATGTACGTCTACTTTCTTTCATTCTACACACAGATGACTGTGGCGGAACTTTGTAGCGAAATGGGGTCTTACACGCATACGGGTTTTGACTGTAATATGACCAAGCCACTTCACGTCGTCAATGCCATGAATTGGAAAGATTGCACAATTCTTCCTCCACTTGCAACCAATGCAACGTCTCGGATCTATGCAGCGCCAATGATGATGCAGCAGCAGCACTCATGCCAGGCGCAGTCGGGTCAGGAAGAGCAATACAGCTACCATCAAGAACAGGAACAGCTTAAGCTACAAAAGATGCAGCTTCAGGCGCAGATGCAGCAGCAGCAGAACGACCAAGAAATTCTGCAGCAGCAGCAGCAGCAGCAGCAGCAATATCAAGACCAAAAGCAGGCACACCATAAAGAGCACCATTTGTCTCCCAAGTTTTCTCCCTTGCAGTCCACGAAAAAAGACGCAGCTATGGGACGACGCGATTCTAATTTCGCTCAGAAAGCGTCCTTTGTGGACGCACAAGACTCTTCTACAACAACGAAGATCTCACCGACGACAGCGCCCGGGAATGATACTGTCTACGGCTTTGCCTACCTTCCTGGTACGGCACATGAACTTTGCAGCGAAATGTTGCGGAGCACCAAGTTCTACGAACGACTTCCATGGGTTGAGCCCGCTGCTAACCCCTGTGCACCTCCTGTGCCCATGGCTCAAAAGATTCGTGCTCGAGACAACGTCAAAGTTGTCGTCTGCGGCCGAACACTTGCTGAGAGACCCACACAGCATCACGAACCCTTTGCGGAAACAAACGACCAAGCCAAAGAGAATGATCGGCGCAGTCTCTACCAGCTTCCAAAAGCGGCTGCTTCGTCATCCTTGGAATTGTGCATGTTTCACGAATCCTTATGGTTGGAAGTCATTTCCGTCACTAGTTTTGGTTGGATTCATGCCAAGCCTTTGTCGAGTTGTCATTTTTGTCCCATCACCGAAGACATGGATCAAATCTTAGCCTTTCCGACGACCTGTGTTTTGGGTGTTCAACATGGCCCGTATTGGGACGACGGTGTAAAGCCTGTTGCGGTTTGAGAAACCAGATAGCATGCATTTCTTTCATGAAGGATGGACACTAGAGAACTGCTTGAGGGCAACAGTGATACATAAAATAGGAAATATTTGTATATAATAAGCGAGTTTGCGGTCAGTGTTGATCTATGTGTTGTTTAATCTATTTTTCAGAGTAACGTTTGCACGCGATCGTCTTATGCTTGTCTGGCTTGCAAGGGAATTCTTGGCGTCTGTGATTTTACCGCCGAAGAAGACAAATGTATTTGCTCAGGCTTTTTTTTTCGACCTCCTGATGGCCAAGGTCTTCTTCTTGGCGGTAATGATGTCGCCGCTGGTGGTGAGCTCTCGTGAGTTGACATGACAGCCGGAGACAATTGGCTGGAGGCCAAGCGACGACGTTCCAACTCCATTAAATGATCTACAACTACGTAGGCTGCTTCGACACTTTCAGCTGGTCCCTTTCGCATGACAACTTCATCGGCTTTACCTAATCGTCGTGCAAACAAAGCGGCATGACGATTCAGAGATTGAGCATATTTTGCAACATGTTCTGCTTGTTCCCGAAAGAGCCTCTCTGAGACTAATGGGTCATTCGTTGCATATTCCAATGTTGCAACCCCGGCAGTATTGTGTTCTTCATTCTTGTTGTGAATCAAACATTGCTCCTGTATATTCTTCCATCGTGCCAAAATTAGTCGCACGTTGGATGTCTTCCGACTGGTCCGCTCTTGATCATGCTTGCGATTCAAATGTCGTTCAATTCCTCGATTGTAGAGATCATCTGGCAATTGAGCAAAGGTGTTTAACTGCCGTTGACAAAGTTTCTGGTTTTCCTCGAGTCCATTATCCCCCACAAAGGTATTAGCTAGAAGAATACCCAGACCTGTAGTTCTCCACTGTTTTGCTCGTACTTTAAGGGATTGTTTGGTTTGTGCCATTTCCCACGGCTGTTGCCACAAGGAAGCAACCAATCCGTGATCTGTACGGTCGACAGCTATAAATTCATGGACGGTATTCCGTTCCTCAGCGAACTTAACCTGCGATTTTAGAGACATTGCATGCAGAAATTAATAGTTGATGGTCTACGATATCTGTTTATTAAGGTAGCCTAGCTGCAAAAAATGCTATCGCAAGTTTCTTTCAAGATTTGTTTACGTTGCTTCCAAAAAGAATAAGGAATAGCTCGATAATGGTCAGTGCGAACGAGTGTTAGGAGTGGTAAGCTGCTGCGGAAAGATATTAATATTTCTTATTAATGGTTTCGAATGTCACAATCCATGACTCATACTACTGGCTAAGACTATTTCACAAATAGCCTAAAAGGAATGACCAAATTCCATAAACTTCTGGTCGTGAAGGAATTTGGTGCTCGGCGTAGTGATCCGTTAGGAGCGCCGAGGATTTGGATGGACATTAACGCCTGTTCCTGGAAAGATTGCACTAGACATGTTGTTTTGTTGTGTTCTTTTATGTTTTCCTGTCGTTATCAAATGCAGCTATTACTAGTAGTAGCAATGGGGGTATGCTCGTTAATGTTAGGCCTTAGGCCGCGGCAATGATGCTGTGAATGCCTTGGGACTTCTTGTTCTTGCATCTCTGCTTGGCTCTCTATTTCACTATTTTTATCGGCCTACTTAGCGGCCTCGTTGCGCTCGTTCCACTGAAACTTGTGACGTCCGCTACATACATTCTCACGAGAATCATACCCAATTCACTGAGCTTCAATCGAAGGCAGGGTGCAGGCAATTTGGCACCGCCCCACTACTCTCAATCAGGTTTGCAAAGGCGAACTGGGCCTTCTTGGGGTGGCGCTGCATGTGAAAATGCTGGCCCACCATCATCGCGAATATTGATTATTCTTTGATATGTGTCTCAACATTCACCTATCGTAATCCTATTGATCGAAGAAGATAGATCGAAAGTCATTTCCTTGTTACTATCTACTACTCGAGTACTCGGTAGCTTCGAGTTCCGGGACTGGAGCCCCCTCATCAACAGTATTCGGCGTGGCCATTAAGTGTTGCCCGGGTGACTCCGTTCCTTCCATCTGTCGACAGTAAAAGCTTACCAAAAAAAAAATACCATGATTTGCTCGAACGAAGTCTGTCATCTCGTCACCATCTCATACAACATCATTATCAAAAACCCAACATCTAGCTACTCGCTACACTTCTCTATATTAGCAATAGTCTGCTAAAAGGCTCCGCCAACCTCAAGAACAAGGAGTTAATCGGATAGACCATAAACAAATCCAAGCATGGTAGTTCGACTGAGACTGCAGCGCTTTGGTAGGAAACATTCGCCCTTCTACCGCATGGTGGCCGCCAATTCCAAGGCACCCCGAGATGGTAAATTTTTGGAGGTTGTGGGAACGTTCAATCCTATAGTGAATCAGCACGGGATGAAAGAAATTCGATTGAAATCAGATCGACTGCAGTATTGGCTTTCTGTGGGAGCACAGCCCAGTGAACGGGTGGCCTGGATCTTGGGCAAATTTGGGATCCTACCGCCAGCACCGCGACGAACGTCGTTCGAGAGTGCTATTCCCAGGAAAGATCGAAAGACTGACAAATAAGAATGGTACAATGATTATTAGCTAAAGCTGTGGTCCTTTCCTTGAAGAAGATGGCTACAATGCTGTTATCTCGAGTAATTTCTTGCCGTGAACTTGTTTCCCATACAATTGCTAACAGATGGTTAAGTTGCACCGCAACTCTCAACAGGAAGCACTATGTTGTAATCGACTCCCTTTATAAATTAGCTTATATTTCATGGATCTAAGTTCCAAACCGTAGCTGTGCCACTGTCATTTCCTTCGAAAGTTCCAGAGGCGGCGTCGGTCCGATGGTTGAGAAACATCGTTACTATTTCTTCTCGAGTCCTCGGCGACTTCCACGCTCCCTCCAGATTTTTTAAGAGACAGATCGGCGATGCTTTCCCTTAGTATAGGCTCCGAATCATGTTGCGATAATTCTGCTGCATCGAGAGATACTTCATCAGAGAGTGGACAGACCATCAACTCTTCCCGCGATCGATTCATGGCAACTTGAAGAGCGCAATCAACCTCTTCTTGAGCCTTGGAATGAGCTTCCGCTTCCATACGAGAAAAATCAAGAATAACTTGCAAGGAAGTGTCGTCAAGTGGATCGTTGGACAGTAGGTCGTCGTCGACATCAGTACTGTCATGATTAACAGCGTAATTGACATTCTGGTCACTAAGTGACGACAAAGCCAACGAAAGTCGACTGCCATCATTCTTTCTCATTCTAGAGATCTGACAGGCCATATCTAAAAGTACCTGTTCCTTTTCGCGCTGGATTTCTTGCAGGCGGGCTGCCTGTTGTTCGACAGGGTCTGATATCGATCGGTCGTTCGTCGACTCCATTCGGTTGAACGAATTATTCATGTTTCGTTGCAATTCCAGAGCTCGCAGCATGCGGGCCTGTTCTTCAATAGCTGACAGACCTGAAGCTGCAGGGCTTTGGTTGGTTAAATGTCTACCTCCATTGGTATTGGCGGAACGATTTCTTTGAATCTCTTCCATCAGTTGAGCCTGTTCTTCTAAGGGCGACAGCTTGCCTGGAGCGACGAACGAGGAGAGCCCAGCATAAGAAGTAGACGACCTTCCTTGTTGAGTTTCATTCTGTCTTTTAATTTGCTCCCACAATTGTGCCTGTTCTTCTTGTGGTGACATTTTCCGTGGAGAAAGCACACTTGCAGTGCCACTAGTGTTAAGAGACACGGGAAGCCAGGGTTCTTCTGCATGGGGTGGCTGCTGCTGCGGGCGACGACTCAATTCGCGCCACAATCGCTCTTGTTCTTCAATGACCGATGGCTTCTTATTACTATCAATACCAGCGAGACGAGCATGACGTTGAGGAGAGTACGGATCCTCATCGTACATTACAAACCCATGTTGCATATTTACAACGGCTCGTGGTGACGAGCTCCCTGACGAAGACAGCGGTAGCATCTCCTGGGAGTGTTGAAATTCTAATAATAACCTGGCTTGCTCTTCAATTGACATGGTGTTTTCGGAATCCTCCAGTCGTTCCCGTCGCTCTTGCTCTTGAAACCAAAGGGCGTGACTTCCCGTTGTCAAGGCTTGCTGCTCTTTCCAAAGCTGATAGATTTCTTCAGGATCTTTTTCATTAGCGGTGTGAATTTCCGTCAATCCTGATGAGCACAATGGTGGAGACTTGAGTCTATGAGAAGGGGTCTTTCCCTCCAGTGATCCCTTCCAGCACTCGTAATCTTTCTTCAGATGATTCTGCCTGGATGCCTTGATTGAATCTGTCATATCCGTCTTGAAATGTGGCAAAGCTGATACAGGTAGCTCCTCCTGCTCTTCCTTCTTCTCACCCTGCTGTGCCCTACTATGATTCGACATATCCGGAAGATCTCCAGATGCAACAGACGTAAAAGACTTGCGAAAGCTCGTACTCAGAGCCAAATAGTCAGGTTCAGCACTCCGACTTGATCTGCGCCGCTGAATTTTCCGTTCCTTTTCGCGAGTAGTACTGCTGCTATCAGGTGGTGTTTTCGTTTGCTTTTGTTGTCGAGAGTGGGAACCAGAAGTTTGACCTTTGCGGTGCTCTTGCACGGGCAGTTGTGGATTGAGACCACAAATGCCACTGTATCGGCTTGTTACTGCTTCAGCTTTGGCCATGGCGAGTTCGTGCTGTCGTTGTCTCTGTTGTTCGATTGTTACGACACCCATTTCTGATGAATTATAAGATGTTGTCATGCCCCGATTCACATCATGGGTAATCACAATTTGGTTCATGGCCAGATTTTTACACGTGCCGCTGCTGCTACTTTTGTTGTTGTGGATGTGTGCCGATCCCTCGCCACCGGATCGACGATAACGCGATCCTTGGGATTTACTAGAAACGGAAGCAAAGTCGTGTTGGTGACAGTTCATGGTGTGCCCGATGTGAGTGATTGGACTTGACGACGCTATCGGTGCAATGATGAAGTGGACGGACGGACCTGTAAGTCGATTTGTTGTGTTTGTTTACTCCAGGTAAAGTCTTAGATTGAACGATGCAATATCCCTTTCCAATATTAATTAAGTATTGATATGACTGACTACTGACTTGTATCCCTGCTCACCTATCCAGTGATGCCGTTTACAGTTGCCTGCCTGTCACACTACTACTGCTGCTGCTACTGCTTCTAGTAGAAAAAGACTGTCGAAAGAAAGAAAAGCAGCCTTGTTAAGGATGTTTTTAAGGTCGTATTCAAGATTGTATGTTAAGTTCGACAGTCGACATCCGTTATCCCTTGCTTCACTCGGTCGTTTTGAGTGCTCTGTGCTTTAGTTTTGTTTGAGATGTATCAGCACAGAAATTGTAAGTCGTTCTCGAGAATGCGAGAAAAGACCGATGAATAGAAGTTGGAAATGAATGAACAAAAATAATAAAATAGAATGAAATCAAAACGTTTTCAAGGAAGAAAGTGTAGTATTTGAACAGTTTAGCTGTCGTATCGGTACTAAAAGGAATAATGACTATTTCGGACCCGCAAGTTGTTTTACTGGGAATAGATTCACGTTTGGCACGAATCAGGGAATAGAAACCTACGGTAGTAGAATTTTGGTCGACAAAGAAGGCCATACTAGTACTCGAGTAGTAGACTACCCGACATGTGTATTTGCCGGGTCGTAACTGTGCCTCCAATCGATGACTCTATAGTCGACGGTTTTATTTTGGAAGTGTCTGCGTTTGAATGAATTTCGCTGTGAACAGCGGAAGAACTGTACTCGAGCAGAGTTTGCTGCGAACGTTACAACAGCAGCAGCAGCAGCAGCAGCAACGTGCTCACCGTTGAAGTATTGTATTGAAGCAGCAGCAGTAACCGCAATATAGTCGTAGTTACTGTAGCTATTCAATAGATTGTAACCAGACCGTAAAGTACTAGCTTATTCGGAGTACAGCTCGGCTACAATTTTGGTGCCTCGTCAAAAAATAAATTTTTATTCAACAATCAAGTCGCTCAAGTGTGCGTTCCACCATTGACGTAAAAAGTGCGAAAGAAAAATACAAGACCAGAATACTAGAGTATTAATAAAAAACACTACCATCTACAAATCGACACCATCAACATCCCATGGTTTGAAAGAAAGTTGCGAATCTCTTTTCAAATAATAAACTTTACGCACTGGAAGCTACAGTCAAGCAGGGGAACCTTTGATTAAAGTGACAGTCATCATCATCATCATCATCATCATCATCATTCATTGATTCATTCATTCGTTCAAGTAAAGAGCACCCTTGGTGTTGACACTGATGAGCCAGCGGGATCTACCCCAGTTGCGGTCACTTGACAGTCAAGACGAGCAATCTCTTAGCTTGGAGAAATTCCAGGGAGAAAAGAAATCACTTTCTCGGTTGGTGGACGAAGAGATCGTCTTTGAAAAGAGCAACGGAAGCGACAGCGACAACGACAACGACAAAAATGATAACAGAGAAAATGGCGGCAATGAAAAGTTGAGCAATGAAGAAATTGCGGGGGATGCCAGCTGTAGTTCTACTACTCCAACAGCCAATTCTTGGACAGTCTCGGGAGAAGACAAAATAATCAACCACAACAACGAACGCGATCGAAAAGAAGAGAATGGGGATCGGAAACCAGCAGCCGTTGATGCACAAGGTGGCGCTTTGAATGGGGGTCCTTCATCCGACAGCACGGGTAGAACTGCGGCGTATTTTAACACCAACCAGAACACTCCGTCGAACCAAGTTGGCAGTCCTTCCAAATCTACTCCCGACACCTCCTCTTCCCTGTCGACCGGGCCGCCACCACTAATTTCGCCAATTCAAGAGCAGTTTCTTGCTGTGACGGGTAACAAAGCAGCAAGAAAAAGTCTACAGAAAAAGCTACAATCTCCAGCATCACCTATTGCATCACCTACAGCGCAAGCGATTCAAGTACTCCCAGATTTTTCTGACTTCCAAAACGATCCCCCTTCGCCTCAAACGCATTCACTATTTGCATCGCTTCCCCCATCGAATTCCAACAGAGAGCAGAATGATGAATCGCCAAAACAATTGTCCCTGCCAATATCTCAAGCTACAAGAGGTTCAGAGGGAACATTGTCGCCCACGCGACCAAGACAACTCGAACCATCACTCTCGTCATTGCCAATGTCAAAAACTAACCCTGCCAAACAGATTTCGATGGTGGGGAATGTGAAAAAATTAAAACAACCTCCTCCTGGAAGCCAAACACAGACGCCACTAAAGACACAACCACAGACACAAAAACAGACTCCACTACAGACACAACCACATCAGGCCGCACACGAGAATTTTGCTGGGGGCTTGGGACATGTTCGTCCACACAATCCCCCGCAAAAATTACACCGACAAAAAGGAAACTTGCACGTTAATGCTGCTGCTTCTGCTGCTACACCTCTCCCAGGAAATATTTTTGTTCAAAACCGAAAGATACCAGGTGTAGCGATGCAAAGACCGCACGGGCGACAGCCGCCCTTTACGGTCAGTGATGAAACTATTCAGGCGGCAGCCATGGCCAATCAAATTCAGAGGCAGCAGCGGCAAAACCAGCGACAAAAATTAAAAATGCAGCGGCTTCAACAGCAACAGCAGGAAATGCAGCGAAAGCAAATCCTTGCAGAAAACGAGCGCGCAAAGCAACAACAACTGGACAATAGTGGTACCTCGGGTGATAGCAACAGTGAACAAGATGTTTCGATAGCGCTGTCCGACGATTTAGGGAACGATAGTATTGTTGGTTCTAGCAGCTTTCGACTTGCCCACAAAGTATTGGAACGGGAAGTCTTGCCCGAGCTGACGCGGACAGGACACAGCCGAGGGAGCATGTCGCGTGCTCAGCCTTCACGGCGAATCAGTAAAATGGAGAAAGATTTATCCTCCATTGTCAGTGATCCTGCTTTGAAGATGCCAGCATCCGAACCAGGAGCAGCAGTTAGCACTCGAAGAGTTGTGCCCGCGAAAGCTTCTTCAGCCCTAGCAAAACGGAGACGCATGTTCCAACGGAAAAAGTCGAGTCGGGTGATCCATAATACGGCAACCCTGAGCTCATTTCGATCGGGAATTTCATCCGTCACAATGGACGAAGCCATGAAGGCTGCTGCTCGACGAAAAGCACAGGAACAAGCCGCAACCATGCCACTGAACTTCGACATCAAACAAGTGACTTTGGATAACCCGTCATCTACACACAGTAGCCTCGGCTTTCATTCGGCATCAATGCGCAGCATTCTCGATGCCAACTTCGCCCAATTTAGTGGCGAAGCTTCTACGGAAGAACTCCAAAATACCAAGCATTCGAATTGTTACGGTCACTTTAGCACACAACTCACACCTCACTTGGAAGGCGACAGTGCTACTGGCGGTCTCAATAATTCCACCAACTCATTGGATGCGTCCAGTGCAATCACACCGCCTACTCGAGAGCAGATGCGGAAACGACGTGAGTCAGTCCGTGCACAACCTCGGCTAGCCGGCCACCGTCCTTCACTCCAAGGAGATGAAAGGTCTCAGGTGTCAAAGACATCACAAGTATCCAAAATATCTGTGGCACCGTCTCTGTTGTCTCGCCGACGTACGTCAGGAACGAGTGCAGGACTGCGTAGACTGCCACCGGAAAAGGGTGGCAACGGACAAAACCTGGTATTCGAACAGAGTCCGCTACCCGTTCCGACGGTGGTCGACCCGGCCAAATTTATGCGAGGCTTGAACAAGGAGGCTAAAAAAGATGTTCACCACAAAGTTATTGATGAACAGAATGACTTAATCATGAAGCTCGCTTGTCAGCTCTCCGCACAAGAAAATCAAAACAAGGTTCAGAAGCAACAGCAACTCCACCCTCCCAAGTCACCAGAGAAGCGCTTCACCGACGGAGAAGTCACTTGTAGGTCACATTCAACTCCGGAGCCGGTCAGTATCCACTCGGGCTCCTATAATACTCAACTTGCACTATTGCTTCAGCAGCAGATTGCCTCTGGATCTGATCATTTAGCAAGTCTACCTTCACAAACAACCGTTCCAAACAGCTTTGATGCAACTGACACTGCCCTACGACTAGCTCTAGAAGAATCGAAAAAAGATATTTTCTGTCGTCCCCAGCTGGTCGACGCCGAGAGCGACAGAGCATTGGAAGTTGCTCTTGAAGTGTCTCGAAGAGAAGCTGAAGAAGCTAATCGTTACAAACATGCGCATGCCATACCGTATTCGCTGGATCTATCATCCCAGCCTTTGCAAAGAAAAGATGAACGGCGGGAAGTGCTGGCTCCAAAGGCACCACTGGAGTTGAAAGGTACAGCTGTTGCTTCGGAAGTTGCAGGAACCCTTGACGTCGCTCTCGAACTCTCAAAAAAGGAATACGACTTTGAGGTGGCAAAAAGACACCGCAGAGGCAAAATAATTCCGACAGCAGCAAATTCAGCCGATCATCGCAAGGAACTGGAGCAAGAATTGGTCATGCCTGCCGATATGTTAGAGGATGACTCTAGTATTCGAGATTGGAAGGCACCGGCTTCAAGCCCATCTGCTGGAGAAGACCATGCGCTAGCGATTGCTTTGGCCGCTTCAAGGATGGATGCTCTTACTTCTCCACCATCCATACCGGCAGGGTTATCCCGAGAAGCGCCAAGACGGCCTAATAGGTATATTCGATCGGACACCAAAAGGAACGCGGCAGATTTGCAACGACGGAATCACCCATCAGCTGATACTGGGGAGATAGACGAAACGCTGGCGCTGTCCATGGCCCTGTCGAAGATGGAAATGTATACGATTGACGATAACACCAAAGATGCGCCCGAACAAATAGCCCTACGATTGTCTCAAGATGAAGCGATGGCCATGGCATTGGAGATGTCGCGCCGTGCGCCCGGAGCATTCGACAGCCCGTTTGCGTCGAACAGCAGAAGCTCTCCACCTTGCACACCAGCGCGACAACCGCTGGCGGCGACACGTCCGACCAGCATGCCACCGCCACACCACGGGTACTCTTCCATTCCCGACCCAAACATTTATACGCGATCTCCAATACCTTTTAGTCCGGTTCCTAGCTTTACCACTTCCGCTGCTTTCCCACAGTACTACGAGCAGTCGCACTATAATCCACATCCATTTTCGCCACCACTGATTCATCCAGCTTATCATCAACCTCCCCATTCCTACTACCAGAATGCTTTCTCGCATCACCAGTCTCTGCCACCGCAGCACGGATATCCACAAAACCCGTCACCACTGCA
>Ga0210025_1002119_pt1 | contig 20005 bp, 18 predicted proteins | sample CryGeyme20150102_FD_183989 | JGI IMG/M metagenome (GOLD analysis project Ga0210025, IMG submission 183989) | Groundwater microbial communities from Crystal Geyser aquifers in Utah, USA - Crystal Geyser metaG 2015-0102 (SPAdes) (version 2) | ecosystem: Environmental > Aquatic > Deep subsurface >...
ATTATTATTATTATGTACAGTATGTGAAACAAAAGTTACTACGGTAAGCTACTGTAGCTACTACTAGCTAGCTAGCTAGACCTACTACTACTAGCTACTAGCTAAAGTGCTAGACTAAAGCCAGGTACCAGTATTTAGAGTACACATTTAGAATTATCCCCAGCCCTATTTTAGTGCAAACACCTCTGAAACCAAAACCACGAAAGATACGGCAGCAGATGGCTGGTGAAACCAATAATCTCTTGTACTATCTACTAGACTAGCAGCTAGCTAGACTACTAGACCTAGCTAGAGTAGACTACTACGTACGAGTAGTAGATAGACGACTATTAAAAGGACTGCTAGCTAGTACGTTGGGTCTAGAGTGGAGATATGCTCCACTATTTTTTATCTTTTGACAAGGTCAAGTAGTTGTTAAGACAGCTTTTTGGAAAGAAACGTATCATCCAACAGAAAATTAAATAACAATACTATCATAATAATGGTTGCAGCAGGAAGTTTGGCTGTCCGAATGATCATTGCCGCCTTTAGCGGTATGGGTGCTGCAACTGTTTGTCATCCGTAAGTGTGTACAGTGTACAGAGTACCTGGAACAGAGTAGAATGTAGAATTCAACAAAATAGAAAATCTTGAGCTCTCTTCTTTTAAACTTTTTGATCTCAACTTGCCTTTAATATTACACACACACACAAACGCGCGCACGCTTATTCATATACACGATACGCACAGATTGGATGTTATTCGAGTGCAGATGCAAACGGAAGGTGGTGATTATGATGGTCCCATCGATTGTGCCAAGAATATTGTTCAACGAGAAGGAATTATCAACGGATTGTACGCTGGTATCGGTGCGGCCTATTTACGTCAGTGGCTGTACGGAAGTTGTCGGATTGGCATTTACGCATTTTTATTGGAAGGTGCACAGCAGCAGCAGCAGCAGCAGCAAATAATCAACTCGGCAGCAGCGACTGGAGGGTTGGACGAAACGACTGCTATCTCTCTCGGAGCAAAAATGGCAATGGGATTGTTGAGTGGTGGTATCGGATCCTTTGTCGGAACACCTTCGGAAGTGGCATTGGTACGCATGTCGGCAGATTCCAAACTCCCAGCTTTGCAGAGGCGCAACTACAAAGGCATTTCTGATTGTTTGAGCCGAATCTTGCAAGAAGAAGGCATTGCAGGATTGTGGACCGGAGCCAAAGTAACCGTCATCCGGGCCATGCTCTTGTCGGCATGCGTTCTGGGAATTGGATCGGAAATTAAGCAGCGCTTGACCGAAACGGGAACGTTTGGTCCCGATGGAGCAATGTTTTACGGGTTGCCTCTCATGTTCGTGGCCACGTTGTGTTCTTCCTTTTGTGCCAACATTGTGTCCAACCCGGTTGATGTGGTCAAGAGCCGATTGCAAAATGCCAGTAAAAAAGCTGACAAGAACGAGATGCCACAGTATTCCGGCATGATGGACTGTGCGGCCAAGATTGTCAAGAACGAAGGTATCGCAGCACTTTGGTCAGGCTTTACGCCGGCATTTCTCAAACTGGCTCCCTACACCATCATCAGTCTCATTCTGACGGAAAAGATTACCTTTTTGACAACTGGAAAGACGGCGTTGTAATACTAGTACTGTAATGCTGTAATGCTGTACTGTACTGGCCGTTCCACAAGTGACAGCCTTTTTTGTCGGACACGAAGAAAAGAACCAACAGCGAAATATAAATTCAGTGTGGCAGATCGCATACTGTTACGTCTTCATTACAACGAGTACTCAGTAGGCTGCTATTATTATTTAAAAACTTTTTGTCATCTGGCTGGTTGGCTGGCTAGTTACCTTGTGTACTTAATATATATTTTAAAAATTTCTAGGAAATACTCTATATTGCGTGTGGCCCAGAAGTGGTCACATGCAACAACATGCCTTCCATCGTAATGTGTAGCGGCACACGTGCTTGCCGGGAGGTTGTGGAAACGTGTGATCAAAATTCGTTCCCTCGCAAACGCCCCTATGTTGACCTGTAAGGTTCAAATACTGACGTTGCGGCTTCAGCGGGCACAAGACTGGGAGCAACCGTCGTAAGAGACCTGTATGCTTCAAATACTGACGTTGCGACTTCAATGGGCACAGGACTGGGAGCAACCGTCGTGGGAGATAGCGATGGAGTTGATGTTGGTGCTCGTGAAGTTGGAATACCTGTTGGCGCCCGTGAAGGGGCTACAGAGGGTTGCTCACTTGGGGGCAAGGTTGGACTCAAAGAAAATTGTGAGGGCGTTTCACTTGGGGCCACAGTGGGAATTTGTGACGGATGCAAGGATTGCTTGCTTGGGGCCAAGGAGGGACCTGACGAAGGATGCACAGTTGGATTGTCTGTCGGAATCGACGTTGGCCAATCCGTGGGGTAGGGTGTTGGAAATACAGTTGGATAAGGAGTTGGCCAATCCGTGGGGTAGGGTGTTGGATATACAGTTGGATAAGGAGTTGGCCATTCTGTTGGATATGGTGTTGGCAGTGGAGTAGGCCAGTCGGTGGGATTCAACGATGGACTGAAGGTCGGCTGGTCGCCCAGCAAATGCAAGTTATCACAATCCGGAGTCCATGTATCACTGAGAGCACAAATTTGGCGCATGATCCAAGGATAGATGGAACTAACCCTTGTGTACACCCCGGGTGACTCTTCCCGACCGCATCCGACCCCTGTGGTGTTACAGAACATGACGATGAAAATAAGTTTTGTGAGCTACCGATACCTTCTCATCATATATTCAAAAAAACCACAAAGAAACAAAAACAACCGAGACAACATACCCCAAGAAGTGATTCCCATCAAAACTACATCGTTGTCATTGCCACGAGCAAACAATGGAGACCCAGAATCACCATTACAAGTATCTCGTCCTCCACCTCCTGCACAGAAATGAACCCTTTGATCAAAATGAAACATGGGATGATGGTATAAGTGATTGGGTGTCCCACAGTCTTGGATGTATTTAACCGATGCTTCTTGCAGCTGTTCACTAACGCCATTTCTGCCTTCGGGGTCCGTGAATCCGTGACCAATAATAGTCAAATCCTGTTCAGTGTAGGGCTGAAAGGCATCCCCATTGATCAATACATAGTCAAAGGGTACCACATCTTTTAATTTCAGTATGGTGGCATCGTAACGATGTCCTTGATATGGTTCGTACATTGGATGTCCTGATACCTCTACTACGGTCGTGGCAAAGCTAGGTCGATGAACGTTGATGGCACCGCCCATATAGATAGGCGTCCCAAGTTGGATGTTGCAATGAGCTGCTGTAATGAGCAGATCAGGCCAGATCAGCGTCCCACCACAAATCATACCATTGCTGTCAATCATGGCATAAAAGGGATACTTCGAATTGGATTCCACACTGCTACCGCCAATGACCCTAGTTTCTATAGAGGATACGAGTTGGCGGGGAAGAGGAGGATATATGTTATCCTCCTCAGTTGGTTGCTCTATCGCTTGTCCTCGCAGATTTCTTTGTCGATGGACAGATATCGCACTCTCATCTGTGGTCCCTGATTCAGTAGCATTAGCAGGATCTGATAATGCTGCTGCTGTTGCACGATGAACATCTGCCAGCAGCGGCGGCAGCAGCAGCAGCAGCGATTTAAGACTGAATCGTCTCATGAGATTGAAAATGCCAAGAAAAACAAGATGTGAAGATCTAAAAATCGATTGCCCTTTGTTTTTCTAGGGTCCCATAAATTCTACCAGGTACCAGGTACCAGGTACCAGGTACCAGGTATGCCCTCATAAATTCTAGAGGCGCGATTTCTTGTTAAACCTGTTCAATGCACCAGTGTGGATTTTTTGATTTTTCTTCTTATCGTCCTTCTTGTTGTTAAATTCGATGGTTGCTTTTACAGATGTAAAAGTACACCGCGCATCCACTTATGCATCTCACTTTTCCTCTTTAAAAAATTTGCCACCGCTTCTTCTTAATTCGACCAAAAAGATTCTATTAATGACTGCAAGAAAGGTCTCAAATTGCATTAATGCCTGTTCAGATACTCTTGTGGAAGATACTTAGGAATTTTATTTCGCAATCAAGATTGATTGATTGGACGGAAACGAACGGAGATGGCAAAGTAAATTTTTCTACTGAAGAAAGGCAAGAATAGTAGTAGATCAACTTGATCGAAGTGCGTTTTTCAACAAGATTCGATGAGTACTACTAGCCAGTGAAAAGAGTCAACAACGAGTGGTACTACTGGTACAACAGTGATGTAAGTTAACGTGAGTAAAGTGATACTGAGCCTGAAGATGAAGATAGATCTTTGCTTGTGAACGATGTCAACAGTTTCTTGTAGAATGTGACACCCTTGCTTTGACCGCCATTGTTGTGGGCAATTGAATAATATTTTTATTTCTACTACTAGTAGTACTTGGCAACCTGCCTGCTAAAGGTCTTGACTCGATTCTGTTCTCGAGAACGTAGCATTTACTCTACTACTAGTGAATTCAATATTCGAGTAGCTACAAATAGCTATGGAATACCTAGCTAGTACCTGGTATAGCTACTAGTCTACCAGTATTTCTAGCAAGAGGGGGAGTAGACTACTAGCTACTATCTATTAGTCGGAGTAGTAGTCTAGTGGTTGGAGAATTTTATGTTGCGCTGTCATCATCAATCTCACTGTTGATACCAGTACTAACAAAAAGGCAGAACAGAGTATGTGCGCGACAATGTGAGCCCAATTCAATCGTTCGAAAATATCTTCGGACTGTATTTTTTATTTTAGGCCTACAGTAGTACCCGATCCCTGATACTACTAGACTACTACTAGTACCTGGTAGCTAGTAATTCTACGATAGTACTACTAGTAGTAGTACCAGTAGTAACAAGTGGTGTAGGTACCAGGTCCTGTACGTGGTAGTTTTACGGTACTGGTACCTGGTACCAGGTGGTAGGTGGAGACAAGAAAGAAGAATGGAAATTATTACCAGTGGTAGTACGGTATGTGCTCGAGTACTACTACTAGAGGTATAGTGTACCTACTACACAACATGAATTCTTAATTTGAGAAAGACAATTAATTTGTCGACTTGCAGTGCTTCCTTTCCGATTTTCCTGCTTGAGCAAAGTAAGACGCTCGTCTAGTTTATTTAACAGTCACGAATGATCTTTCGATCCGATGTATAATTCACGCGGTTCGCCATTAACCAAGTTTCTTAATTTAATATGAAGAGAAGATCTAATACTTTGCATCCAAATCAGCTCTACTTGCTCTTCTTCTTGATCTGCTGGCCACTACTGGTACACAGCGTCTTACGTCCTTCTTGTTAATATATTATTTGCTACTCTATTAATTTGACTTGGTTTGCTATCAAACAGAAAGCAGAATAATATTATTATATAATATTATTAGCTAGCCTTGTTGTTGCTACTAGTCTACTAGCTAGACTAGTTTCTAGTTTCGAGTAGCAGAGAGCCCTCTCAAACAACAGTAAGCGTTTGCATTTGCATTTGCCGCACAGCCAGCCAGCCAGCGCACAGCAACACAAACAAAAGGTTCCAATTGGGAATGTCACAAATCAAAATTCTATTTTCGTTTGCTTGTTGATCACAACGGAAAAAAAGTAAATCATAAAATGACAATCTTCAAGAATAACAATAGCAATGAGAAGGCTCCCACCTGGAATTTCAAAACAATGCTGATACACACACCTTTCTTGTTCCTAGTAACAGTACTGCTTTTGTTGCCTTTGCCTTGCTCTGCCAGTTTCTTTCGAACCAAAAAAACCAAGGATTCATCCTTCAGTGGCAGCAGCAGCAGCAGCAGCAGCAATCATAATAATAATAGTAATAATAGTAATAATATCCAAACTCGCATTGTGGGTGGCAGTCCAGTCAGTTTTGGTTTTGGTTCCAATACTTACCAGTACAATTGGTTCGCCTACCTAGAAAATGGATGCGGTGGTTCTCTCGTGTACGACGACATGGTCCTCACGGCGGCGCACTGTTCGGTTGCCGTGGGCGATCGCGTCTTTATGGGACATCCCGATTACACGCAGGCCAACTTTGTTACCACTGTCAAGTGGGTACGCAATCACGATCAATACTCCGATGAACGAGGCAAATGGTACGACTTTAAGATGGTTCAACTCACCGATCCGGCACCGTACAACGAGGGATACGTGCCAATTTTGATGAATTCGGACAACGCCTTTCCACCCGATGCGACCACACTGACGGCACTGGGACACGGATGGAGAGATGAACAGGGTACGACAGGAACATCCACTATTCTCAATCAAGTCGATGTTCCCTACATTGAACACTGTGATGGACCTGGAACTCTCTACGCCATGGGAGGATTCAACTACAATCGAACAGTTCACGTATGTGCCGGTGAAACAGGCAAAGACTCTTGCAAAGGTGACAGTGGTACGTAGCACGCACACACACACACACACACTATGACTACAATATATTTTATTTGGTACGTTTTTGGTTTTTGGTTTTTGATACTCATCCATAGTCTTTTGGTTTCGCTATTTGGTGCTGTTGCTGTTGTTAATATGCAGGTGGACCATTGGTTGCAAACAACAAAGTTTTAGTTGGTGTCACATCTTGGGGTAAGTAGCGTAGTGTGTGGACACAGATTGCTAAATATTTACCCTGGTTTTGCTGGTGATTTGTGTGATACGATAATACGAATTCTCGTGGTCTCATTATTTATTGCGACACGAATTGATTTTTTTTAATTCGTTTTTTGTTATTTTCTATCAATCTGGTTTGCGCGTAGGTTTCGGATGCGCTCGAGCAAACGCACCGGGAGTCTATTCCAGAGTATCGTCTGCTTATGGCTGGGCCTGGAACATGATTTGTACCTACAGTAGCTACTACCGACACAGTGATTGCGTCAATGTCCATACGTTACAAGCAGATTGGAAACCACCAACGGTTTCACCCACCGATTGGCCTACACCAATGCCCACAGACTGGCCTACACCAATGCCTACTGATTGGCCCACACCATTGTCCACAGACTGGCCCACACCAATGCCCACCGATTGGCCCACACCAATGCCCACTGAATGGCCAACTCTGGCGCCGATCACTTTGGTCCCTACGGATTGGCCCACACCACTACCCACGGAATGGCCCACCCCAGCTCCAATGGACACGCCTACTGCTTCGCCAACTGAAAATTCTTTTGATATGAGTGCGTATACAGGTGCATCCACTATCGCATCCGCACCAGTAGAAGCAGCAGAAACACAGCCGCCAACAACGTTGCCCAGCAAAGCTCCAACAATCTCACCAACAGCCACACCGACAGCACCTCCAACAGCAGCAGAGACTACAGGGACACCGACAGCCACGCCGACAGTACCTCCAACTGGTGTGCCCACAGGTAAACCAACCACGGCACCTATTACAGCTGATCCAACAAACGTACCCACATCCCCGCCAACGACTACTGCACCCACTACCATGACACCCACCGAATCTGCGGCAACATCCGTTCCTACCTTGCAGCCTATTACGTATCAACCTACAATAGCTCCAACTTCCGTCCCGACAGCTTTTCCGTCCTTGAATCCGACATCATTGCCAACGTTTTTCACGCTCAACGGAGAACGATACGGTGCATTACGTATCGATATTCGACCGGACGACAACTTTCTTGAGGTTCACCTGATCGTGACCGAAATTACCATCTCTGAAGTGGATGGTACGGAACAACGAACAGTCGTTGGGGACTTTCCCATTCAAAGTCGGGGTACCTCATACTTTATCAAGGATTTGGACTGGCGAGCAGAATTTGAAGTTCGAATAACCGACGCCGGTGGAAACGGGATCTGCTGCGATTCCGGAGAAGGATTTGCCAAAGTTCACGAAATCCACAACGGAGATTCCACCATGCTCCGTGAAGCTGTACTGGAAACGGATGGTCAGTTCGGCGCTCTGTGGGCTCCCGAGAGATTTACTCTGGCGGGACAATGATGATAACGAATGATGAAGTGATCGTTCTTTGTCTTGTGCAATTCTATTATCATCTGGAAGTTTGCATGGATTTACATATGCACCTCACATTTTCACATAACACAACTCACATAGACTTGATGTAGCTTTTCTTTTCTGTCTAGCAATAATAGCCTGGCAACTTGCTACGCTTTGTATGTTTCTAACTACTAGACAGTCTTCCTCCGAAAGCACGCACACATCGAATAAATAATATTACTAGACTAGTATGAATAGGCAATCGGATATCAGCTAAAACAAAAAAATGAAGCAGCTAATCTACTAGACTACCGTACCGTACTCGAGTAGTTACTAGACTACCAACTTCTTAGTAAATTAAAACTCCGGTGTCTTAGCTATTAGGTTTATCCTTTCCAGTGAATTGAACCTTTTCCTTACAGTAGTAACAGAAATTGTACAGTAGTAGCTACCTAGCAGTCTACTATTCATCATGGGCATTTTTCAAGTGTTCAAAATGCATTCACAAGCATCTGAAATGACATTTGAAGGCGTCATATTCGTTAAATCTTTGGTCAATATGATCTATTCGTTGAAAGCTCACCTGTTGAAATGGAATAGAGTGTTTCCCGCAAGATCAAAGAAGTCAACCCGCTGGCTGCTGTTTGCGAACTTTTTTGAACACACATCGAGTTACGTACTACTGTACTAGAATGTGCAAAAAATAATCAAAACAACAAATTAATACATTACACACAGCAAGATATGAGGACTACACCCACCACCACCACCACCGTCTCTGTTTTGTGCCTGCTCTTGGCAGGTAACACTGTTCACCAGTGTCATGCCTCCTCTGCTAGTGGCAGTAGCAGTAGCAGTAGCAGTTTGTCCAGTGATAGTTTTGTTAAATCCAAGGCTGCCACTGCATATCACATGAATAAGGAAAAACCCATTCATGCGCGGTACATTTCGTCTCCTGGTGAAGGATGGACCATGCAAGAGATCTTCAACCTGAAACCTGTGATCGTTCGCTTTCAAGACTTGATTGATTTCGATCCGACCTTTGATATAATTCCTGGCATTCAAGAGCCCATGGAATGTCGACCTCACGATGGTACCGAGCCAGAACAGCTCAAGGAAATGTGCGAGGCACACTGCATGAACAACGGTCGCTACTGTGATCAATCGCTCATGATAGAAGCCATGCACGATAACAACCTTCATCTTGACAATGATCGTCTCCAGTATTTTCGACAAGTCAAGGGATACCAGTTAGTGGAAGAATCGGCTCGACGTCTTTGCGTGTGGGATTTGTACGGGAAAAACGACGTCATCAAGTACTTTCAGTACCACGAAGCCATGAAGGCGACCGGTTGTGATGCTGTCCTCGTAGACAACTGTGTCGAACAGGCCATAGAGTCCTGTGGTATGGATTCTTCCAAGGTTACCAAGTGCGTTCAGGGAGAACACGGACTGGGTCCGGATGTCCATGGCAATCATAAACTATTGGATGCTCAACCCATTCAGCCCTTGCAGAAGAATTCTCGTCAACCACCCGCATTTTTCGTCAACAATCAAGACATGGAATGGAACGATATGGATACAAAAACTGCTTTGGATCACGTGTGCAAGAACTTTCCCGATAATGTACCCCGTCCGGCTGTTTGTGAATTCTGTCAATCGTACTGTCCAAACACTGTTGGTTCCGATAAATTTTACGATGACGGATACAAGACCTGTCTTTGGGAACTAAAGTGTGCTGGTGATAATAATAATAATAGTGGACGCACATTTCGGGATTTTTTGGCTTCCAAGGATACGACGGAATCCGAAATTATTAAAGCTGCTGCTAGCTCTCGAGGAGGAGGAGGAGGTGGTGGTGGTGATAGCACCCTTTCAAAGGCCACCAGTATTGCTGCAACCTTTATGGCTATGATATTAACAGCAGGAGTTCTAGCGCTCACTGTCATGGCAGTTCGAATTTGGCGAACCAAAGTTATCATTGAACGCTACGTTCGGGAGCAGGAAGAACTGTCCATGACTCGCTTGAGTGGTGGAGCTGCTGCTTCTACTGGTCCCAATGGCAGTCATCGTGATCTTGCATTTTTTCCAGATGAGAACGAGCTCGATTTGGATCTAGAACCGGCACTTCAGTACCGTGATCATATTTCCGCTCCTGCCGCAAGTGGTCCTTCTCGTCACTCGTTTTTGCCAAAGCTGACGTAAAAATTAAAAATGCGGCAACCAAACAGAAAGAAAGACGAGAAGAAGAAATTGTGTGCTTGGCTTTGCTTGGCTTTTATTCTTTCTGCAAAGCGACCATCTCTGAATGTCGACCTCATCACAACCTCTACAAGTGCTCTAGATCGTTTAGATTATAAAATTCTATCTAATTTTCATACTCTCTGGTTTCATATATGCACACAGATTTGAGACGTAAGAACATTTATACTAGACTTGAATAATGACTGCGAAGAATTGACTATATCATTGCTGCAGGAAAACATTCAATGTCATCATGTTGTTATATTCTAAAAAATAAAAATAGCATGACCAGCTGACCATGGTCGTTTCGATCGTATCGAATGCTCTTGTCACATAATAAGTGGTAGTGAAATAGACCAGGCATTCATTTTCATTGTAAGAGCACTATTTGTTCCATTGTCTGTTATTTTATAACGAAAATAAATGAGAATAGTACTCTTCGAAGAAATCCAATCAGAGCATAATAATAGTAGTATAAGCTCAAGACCATAAATCAAACGTAAATTTTGCATTGGAAGACGAACTGTGGCTTTCTTCCTCTGTTACTTTGATTGACGGTTGGAAAATCGTGGGTGAAAGGGCGGGTGTCACCGATATCGTTGTTGGTGTTGCTGACGCCATTGGAGTAAGCGTCACGATGGCTGTAAGTCCTTCCAGGGATGGTGCACTGGTTGCAACAGGTCCTTCCAATCGACCTGATACATTCGTCGAATCACTGGATTCACTGGTTTGGCCCATTGTTGTTGTTATTGTTGTTGTTGTCGGCACCAGAGTTGCAGTTATTTTTATTGTTGATGATGCGATAGCTGCAGCTGTTGGAGTGTCGGTTATTGGCAATGGTGTTGGAGCATTAGTGGTTGGTACCATGGTTGGTGTGTCAGTAACAGGAGCAGTGGTGGTTGGAGCCATGGTTGGCGCATCTGTAACAGGAGTGGTGGTGGTCGGTACCATAGTTGGTGTGTCAGTAACGGGAAGACTGGTTGTGGGAACACTGGTTGTGGGAACACTTGTAGTTGGACTCATCGTTGTGGGAAGATTCGTGCTTGATGCCAGAGTTACGGGTGCCAATGTAATGGGAGCGCTGGTAGGGTAATCCGTTTTTTGCGCCAAACTGTTGGTAAAAAAATCTTGATATTCTTGACTGTTCAAGGGTGCATATTGAGGGTGACAAATAGCGGGAGCAAAATCGGTCATTGTGCAAATGGTATCTCGTAGCCAGGGATAGGCCGTACTTATGCGTGCATATACTCCCGGTGCCAGCGGACGACCACATCCATCTCCCCAGCTGACCACGCCCACTTGGACGTGGTCTCCGTTGGTCTCATCCGTATAAAATAACGGTCCTCCCGAATCACCGTAACAGGCATCTTGACCACCACCAGTTGTGCCTGCTGCACACAAGTGTACTTGTGCAGGTCCGGGATGGATGTAATCATATTGTGAATACACATAGGGATCTTGATGACAATTTGGAATGTAAGACACTGTGGCTTGTTGCAGTGTGGCACTGGCCGTATTGGCGTACTCACTGGTCCATCCAAATCCCACAACAGTCAGTGCTTGTTGGACCGTGGGAATGTACATATCTCGATTGAGCTGAATGGGTTTCACGCCAAAGAGAGGTTTCTCCAATCGCAACAGCATAAAATCGTTCAGATCACCATCGGAGGAAGTATAGTTGGGATGCGTGCGGTATTCCGACACGTAGGACAAATGAATGCCATCGTCAGCAGCAGATGATGACGACATGTCAATCTTGCCAAAGGAAACAGGATCGCGCAATTCATCATCTTGGCAGTGTGCCGCCGTTAAGCACAAATCGGGAGCTACCAGGGAACAACCGCAACCCCACCACCAATCTCCAAACCAGGCGAATTCGGTTGCACTTGAAACGGGAGAACCACTGACGATGCGGGATTGCACGGAAGAAGCAGTCGCAGTCGCAGTCGCAGTCGCAGTCGCAAGTAGTGGAAAACGACCACCATCATTCCAAAAGCAGAACACCGCCAGCAACAGCATCCACCGTACGTTGCTGGTACGGTGATAGTGATGATGATGATGGTGATTACAAACACAAACACGACGATGATCATTCGTAATCATTGTGTTGTTATTTTTTCTTCTTTTTTTGCTCGAGATCGCATCCACTGCTGCCACCACAAACACAACGGCTTCTTGCTTCTCCATCTTTTCTCCTGTGTGTTGTTGATCGCAACACAATAATTGCCACCGAAGACTATTACTTTTACTATCATTGATCAAAGGCGGGCTGCCATTTATCATCATCAACATCAAGAACAAGAAAAATAGCAGCAGAAAGAGAAGAACAATATTTTTTGTATTCCTTCTAATAATAATAGCTTTAGTACGTACTCCGAGTAGGATTGTGAGAAAGCAATCTATGAGAAACTGCCAGTAACTCTACTACCTACTACTAGTAGCTAGTAGACACATCATGTTGTGGTCCCCGGTGGTCCTTCCTTTTATTATTTATTTATTTATTTATTTATCTATTTTTTTATTCTTACTCTGCTGTACCAGGTAGTACTATTGAATAATGACTCTTTGAGAATATTGCGATTCATGCTGAGATCCAATGGTACTATAGTAATCGTAAATCGTACTACAGTATTAACCTAGTGTACTACAGTACCTGGTACTACTGTAGCTACATGTAGCAGTAGAACTTTCATTGTATCGCGACGAAAAAGAATAAAATTGGATGTCGCACCGAGTCACGAGTGCCGAAGTAGCAAAACCAGTAAGTGTTACCAGGTACCAGGTAGTCTACCAGGTGCCAGGAATGAGGTCGACCGATGTACCTACATAATAGTAGTAAATCGCATTTTACTTCTACAGTAGCTAGCTAGTAGTAGTAGTAGGCTCCTCTACTGACCTACTAGGCCTGCTGGCTACAGGTACTACTGTATTAGTCTATTCGTAGTAGTCTAGTACTAGTAGTAGGAGTGGCAAACACTGCTGCTCGTAACTCAAAAGCGGAGTAATTAATACTGGCGCACAATTCCTTTGGTTGACATGCAATACTATTTTCTCAACTAAATGTATTGTATAATATTATTATGCATGTTAATGTGTATATATTTGAGCAAGAAACAATATATATAAATATATATCATGATTTTTCTCTTTTCTTTGTTTCTGTGTACGTGTAGACGTAATTAGACGTAATATATACGGAGTATGCATTTTCAAGTTGTCTTTTCTTTTTGGACTGTAGGTGGTGATTTTTAACCGTCCCAGAAACGGGGAGGGACAATCCATTTTTGGTTTGGATCACTGTGGCAAGAATGCATGTAAACATTTCTTGCGGTGCTCAGGTCGTCGTCCATGCATTCACCACTGTTTTCCTCGTGTTTCAAACGCTCACTGCTATCCATGTACCACCGTTGCCACGAGTAGGCAGTGCTACAACCATGTATGTTGACGTTCGGATTTGGCGTGGAGGATTCGGAGCCAATGTCGGCATTCATGCATCCACCATTAAAACCAGTGTCACTGGGACCAGTTTTGGTTCGTATCTGTCGTGTATTACGATCGTACTTGAATTGTTGATTCCAACTGCCACTAATGCATGATTCCACAATAATATTCCCATCAGATTGGTATTGCAGGCACTTATAATCGTGTTTACCCTGTATTTGTCCAAAATTTGGTATTGGTGTTGGCAATGGTGTTGGCAATGGTGTTGGCAATGGTGTTGGCAATGGTGTTGGCAATGGTGTTGGCAATGGTGTCGGTTGACGGGTAGGATAAGCGGTCGGGTTTGTTGATGGCACAGTGCTTGGTTCAGCGGATGGCGACAAGGACACGCTAGGAACAGCCGACGGCATGGACGACGGTTCAGGCGTCGGTCCAAGGTAAAGAGAGAATTCCATAAAGGACACTTTGTTCCCATCGTTATTCAAAAATTGACCATCAAAGTCTAATTTTTGGATGGAACTATCGGTGACTTCATTGATCTGCACCCAACCTCGGTTGTCGCCGTCATAACAGCACAATCCATCCTGTTCGACGGAACTGTCGTCAATCCTGAAAATATATTCTCCCTGTGCAAGCTTGTTGATTGGCGTTGTTATCAACACGTGCGCCTCCCAGACAGTGTTTTGAAAGGATTGCCAAATCACTTGGTTGGCTCTTGGGTATTGACCTTCTGGTCCCATGTACGTCAGCGTCCAACCGATCTCATATGGGAACTACAATAAAAATAGTGATAAGAACGTGATGCAGTGAGAAACGAAATGTTTCCAATCAAATCACAGGCTCGAACCGCAATACAGCTTAGAAAAGTATTCAAAGGCGTGCAAAACAGTGCAATGGGTGAGGCACTAAATTTAATGACTTACCCTGTCATACTTAACCGTCACTTCAATAGACTCATCCCCCCTGCCGTATTAAGTGGAGACAGATCAAGGACAAAGTGAGAAACGCGCCAGTGAAAACAACAGGCACCTACTAAATTTTCAAAACGTACATGTACAAAGAATTGGGATCTGATTTGGTGGGTGCGTCGCTTGGCATATTTGACGGCACATCTGAAGGGGAGCGACTGGGCACGTCAGAGGGTGCACTTGAAGGCTGTGCTGACGGCAATTGAGAGGGACTAGCACTCGGTTGTAGACTAGGCACGTCAGAAGGACGCGTACTGGGGGTTCCAGTTGGGTTGAACGAAGGAGTTGATGATGGCCGTGCCGAAGGCGAGATAGACGGCTCCTTGGAGGGACTGAAGCTAGGAACCGTACTGGGAGATGAACTGGGTTGTACACTTGGCGTGGAACTTGGTGAAGAACTGAGACTTGGGGCACTGCTGGGTACTGAACTTGGTTCATTTGAGGGCACACTACTTGGCACACCGGAAGGAGATGTACTTGGTCGGTCACTTGGAATTGCTGACGGTTTGGTAGAGGGCGCACTAGATGGTTCGGTACTTGGTCCACTAGAAGGAGCTGGAGACGGGAGACCCGATGGGTATGGACTTTTGCTTGGAGTCGTGCTAGGACTTGTACTTGGGCTCGTTGAAGGTATAGCAGTGGGACTGTCGCTTGGGCTTGTTGATGGCAGATCGGAAGGACTAAAGCTTGGTAAAGCACTCAGACTTGGTGCATCCGATGGTCCTGTGGAAGGCTCAAAAGAAGTCGAAGGAGCCAAACTTGGGCTAGAAGATGGTCTTACACTTAGAGAAGGCACTGAGGATGGAATTGAGGAGGGTGAAATGCTTGGCAAGTAGCTTGGAGAAGCGGATGGTGAAGCGGATGGACTACTTGATGGCTTTCGAGTAGGATACCAAGTAGGGGGGGCTGTCGGAAGTTGGACACCGGCTACTAGCTCAGCGAGTTGTGACCCATCGCCCCCTGAGCCTCCCTCATCACAAGCCCCTCCTCCTGCGCCGCCCGCGCCACCGAGACCAGGGGTACCAGGGGAGCCAATCGCGAGTGTGTTGATATCTTCCAGAGACACTCCAGAATCGCCAGATCGAATGAGAAGAATAGCTACACTCGGTCCACCTGGACCGCCTCCTCCACCTCCACTACCCGAGGCGCACCCCCCGCTTCCCCCATTGCCTCCACGTCCAACCTTGTCCAAGCAACAGTCTGCGCCACTTCCGCCGTTACCGCTAAGTTTGAGATGAAGAAGAAATACAAGTGAGCCACTGTGACAGGCGGACAGAAACACGCAAGGGCAGATGTCGACCGCCTGAACGTACCCTAGACCGCCATTGCCACTGATGGTGAGCAAAAGGTAGGAGAAAAGAAAAGATAAAGGTGAGCTACCAATCCGCGGACTCCATGTAATAACAGATAATACGCTGATGCTAGACATAAAGATAGACCAAGCCGTTTATCCGCTACCTGCGCAGCTGGTCAGCTTCCACAGACAGCCATCATGCCCCGACACAAAAAATATAATGAAGAGAGACTGACCCATTTGCTCCGTTCCTTCCATCGCCACCATTAGCAGCAGTGATACTGTTATAACGAAGGGTTATAGCACCCACTGAATCAGAACTATCTCGAATATAAACCCCAAAGGATCCACCGCCACCGTAGCCTCCGTAGCCATAGCCACTGGAAGTTATGTTGCAAACGCGATGAAAGGCATGTTAGAATTATCAGTATGCTCATTGTTAATTTTCGGAAGCAGCCAAGAAAAACGTACCCTTTACTTCCCCCATTGCCACCCGCTCCGCCCCCATTTCCACGACGTTCCCGCGGATATAAGCTCCACCAAACATTATTAACTTCCGCTCCACCTCCACCACCTCCTCCTCCCCCGCCGCCTTCTACGGCTTGCGATCCAGAAGCACCAGTACCAGGCAAGTACCAAGAAGAATCTAAGAAAATCGATCCCCCAAACCCACCTGCACCAGGCGAGCCATTCGCTCCCGATTGCCCAGCTGTTCCGGGTTTACCTACCTCCCCAACACTACCACCGAGTCCTCCTACTGCTGAACCAATATGGGCCTCGCAAGTAGCGTCAGTTCCTTCTTCGGAAGCCGTTTTTCTCCATCCGCCTCTACCCCCGGGGGCACCTAAGCAGTAGCTTAGACCTAGAGTGTTGGTCGTACCTCCATAACCAGCGGCAGGATTGTCATGTTCGCTGCAATGAGAGAGAGTGGAGTAAAATGGGTTAAAACGTAATTTGAGAGCACATCAATCCAAAATAAATTAACCAGCAAACATACCAGGTGCTGCATTGTCCGTGATTGCCGGGATAGCCATCTGAGCCAGTCCAACCATCACTTGGGGCATTCAAATTTTTTGCGCCATTTCCCGCAACGATGGTGTTGTTTTGGATAACTAGCCCCCTGCAAAATCCGCAATAAAGACCATAACTGCTCAAGTCGTACGGACTCGTGCTCTCCACTGCGTCAGCAGCCTGAACAGTAAAGCCCTCGAAATAGGTCGTCATGTAGATATTCCATCCGTAAACGGAAACTGGGCGATTATTGAGGAAACCGCCGTTTATGATGGTCTTAAAAGCGGTAATATCCCTTATCCACGTTGCAGGATCGTAACCTCCCCGCAAATTGACACCACTTATCAAATTGATGGATACTGTAATATTGTGTGTTCCAGCTCCTACCCACACGTCTTGCCCAAAATTTGAAAGTTCGAGTCCCTTTGCGATAGTTTGAACTGGAAAGCCGCACAAACCGGAGTTGGCGTCATCGCCATCGACTGCTACAAAGATTTTGTTCTGAAAGAGAGGAATGTCAGTGTAAAAACATAGCCCATTCACACAAGTATTTGTTGTGCAGTGGCTGCCATCGTCACAATCGGTATCGTTAGAGCATGGACTGGTGGTGGGATAGGACGATGGCTCTACTGAGGGTTCTCGTGAAGGAGCACTTGAAGGTGTAAGACTGGGGCTTGTGGAAGGAAGATCTGATGGACGGGAGCTAGGATTCTGGCTCACAGAAGGTTCCGAGCTAGGTAATGTTGTCGGGATCGCAGAAGGACTAACTGATGGGTTGGCGCTGGGGCTCTGGCTCGACGAAGGTACCAGACTTGGGGCATCAGAAGGGGGGCCTGCGACTGTGAAGCTCGAGGGATAAGAGCCCCTACTACTGCTAGTAATCCCATTGCGTAATGTACTCTGGTACAACACCTGGCCAGGCGCGGCGTGGACGTTTATCAAACCACCGATATCACCAACCACTCCAGCATGGCGGGCAGCACGGCAGATAGAGCTGTCACTAGTGTAGATATCACTGCCCCAGACAGAACCGGAGGTTATCTGCTCCTGCTGACAAGTGCAAGTAAGCGCGGCCTCGGAAGTCCAAAATGAATCAAAGCTGTACGGACAATCCGCCGTTGCGCTAGGAGCCTGGGACAAAGTAGGACTAAATGATGGCTGCACAGACGGTTTACCACTTGGCGTTTGACTGTTCGAAGGTCTTTCAGAAGGCTCCAAAGATGGGCCTCCTGAAGGGCCGCCGGATGGCTGAAGACTAGGGCTTACACTTGGGCCACCAGAAGGACTTGGGCTTGGCATACCACTAGGGTAAGGGCTTTCTGAAGGCATATCAGATGGCATGATGCTTGGCTGATAGCTGGGGAAAGAGCTGGGTACAAAGCTTGGGTTTGTTGACGGGGGACCCCTTGGATTGTTAGAAGGAATAGCACTTGGCTTTTCACTGGGTTCAATGCTGGGAACTGTTGAGGGAGAGTAGCTTGGAGCTTGTGAAAAAGATGGAACTTCAGATGGTATGGAGCTTGGATTCGCAGAAGGAGGTGATGTGGGGGTCACACTGGGGACTGAGCTGGGACTGAAACTTGGCGCACTTGAAGGCTGTACTGAGGGGGAAATTGTTCCGGTTGGAGCAGCACTGGGCTCAGCACTTGGATAGGCAGAGGGTTGACTTGAAGGATATTTACTTGGACTAGTGGAGGGTGTGTCTGAAGGGCTAGCAGATGGCGAAGAACTTGGATGGCGAGTGTTCAATGCGAAGTCAGGACATTGGAAGCTAGATCCAAACTTTCCATCGGAATAGCAGACGCGTACTCCCTCGTTCCAGATTTCCACAGAGCCTTCACCATAGCCACAGCAGATGCCATCATCTTGTCTGTCTTCAATCACAAACCTATAAGTGCCGACTGCTAGTGTTTCATAGGAAAATGTATGGGTTCCATTGATCCAGACAGAATTGTAGTTTCTCGCATCCAAAACTTCCCCTGTGTCAGTATTCGTCAGTGTCCACTTGGTTTCATATGGCTAGGAGAAAGCATGGGCGATAGCAGTGAGTGTTGAGAAAGTGGAAAGTCATTAGACCTCAGCAGTTGATATTCAAATTTTGACTTACATATTTGTCATACACAACGATTATGGACAATTCAATGTCACCAGGTGGGCCCATAAACAGCTTGGTTGGCTTTGGCGTGGGGGGGGATGTTGGAAAAGGGGACGGCACTTCACTTAGACTGTTCGAGGGCAACACGGACGGAACACCAGAAGGACTAAAGCTTGGAATATTGCTTGGGTTTGTTGAAGGGATATCACTAGGGACTCTACTTGGAAGAAAACTTGGCAGAAATGAGGGACTTGAACTAGGCGTCGAACTCAAACTTGGGGCCTTCGAGGGCAATTTTGAAGGCTCCTGAGAGATGGAAGGGGAAAATGATGGGTTAAAGGAAGGTCTGTTTGAAGGATCAGATGATGGGCCAAAAGAGGGTGTAGAGCTTGGGCTAGTTGATGGCACCCCACTTGGGCCCACACTGGGGAAACTTGATGGTGACGCACTAGGATTGTTGCTAAACGAGGGCACTTCACTTGGTAAGCTGCTTGGATTGGAACTCAAAGTGGGCCAAGCAGTAGGCATACCACTCGGATAGGGACTTTCGGAAGGCATATTACTTGGGGTAGCACTTGGTGCATATGATGGATTCAGAGAAGGATAAAAAGAAGGTGTGGGACTTGGCGGTTTGCTTGGGGTAATTGATGGGATTTCACTAAGTAATATGCTTGGAATAGCGCTGGGGCCTGTACTTGGTACACTTGAGGGTGGCGAAATAGGTTTGCTGCTCAAAGAGGGATTATCACTTGAAAAGCTACCTGGAGTGGGAGCGCCAGAAGGACTGCCTGGGCTGGTGGTGGGACCAGCAGTCACAGGGGCACCAGAGGGAACAACAGTGGATTCAAACATGGGACCTGGGGTAGGAGCACCAGAAGGACTGCCTGGACTGGTGGTGGGACCAGCAGTCACAGGAGCACCAGAGGGAACACCAGTGGATTCAAACGTGGGACCTGGGGTGGGAGCACCAGAAGGACT
>Ga0210025_1002126_pt1 | contig 19964 bp, 15 predicted proteins | sample CryGeyme20150102_FD_183989 | JGI IMG/M metagenome (GOLD analysis project Ga0210025, IMG submission 183989) | Groundwater microbial communities from Crystal Geyser aquifers in Utah, USA - Crystal Geyser metaG 2015-0102 (SPAdes) (version 2) | ecosystem: Environmental > Aquatic > Deep subsurface >...
AGGAGTCTGTCGGACTTGAAGAATCGTAGCGAAAATTTGGCTGGGCGAGGGCAGATTTTGCTGGTTTCGCAGGTCAATAGTTGTTCTATTGACCAAGAAAGCGGTGAAATATGCGCCGTCCAGGCGAATTTGCAGTAGATTTCCTTTAAGTCCGACAGACTCCTAGGGGAATTGGAAAGGGCGAAACGGGCAGGGCAAGAGGGCGGCGCACTTGCCATGCCCGTAGTGTCTTTTCTGAACAGGTGTGGTGTGCGACCCGGACAACAGTTTGAAAGCGGTATGAGAAGTTCGCTGTAATTTGCAAAAGTGAAGCGGAATTATTTTTAGCTAAATTGAATATATTTTTTAAGTGTTTGTTTTTTAAGTAATAAAAAAATTAAAAAAATCCTAAAGTTTTCCAATTTGTGGCCGATAACTAAAACATGAGTGAGAGTTTGACCCCTTGCAAACATCACTCTGCATTGACCCTCAAGCTCTCCCCCCGAGCTGGAGGGTCTTGCTTTTGTAAGCAATATTCCTACTTCTGATGTATTCGTCGCCTACAATAAAATCAGCCTGCTTCTGATTTTTTTCTCCTTGTCGTTCCCGCAAAATGCCACTGTCGAAGTTAAACAGTTAGTTGTGCTTTGGTTTGCATTGGCAATGTGACACGCGGCACACATCTTCAAGGGGACTACCATGAACACCATACAATTGCACGAAGGTATACGCGACATCAATCTGAGCTATCTGATGCTGGCTCAGCAGATGGTGAAGGAAGATAAGTCCGCCGCAGTTTACCGTTTGGGGCTCAGTCAGGATCTGATTGATGTGATCGGTGGCTTGACACCCGCGCAGATTATCAAGATGTCCAGTTCAAATATGTTGTTGTGTGGCTTTCGGTTTGACGAAAACGTTTTGCTGAATATGGTGACGGACTACAGTAAAAGTCGCTTGATGGCACAAACTCATGCGGCCATTCTGATGTCGGCACAGCCTGTCGAAGAGTTGGCTTAACCACTCAATGCGGGGGGTTAGCATGGCTATCAAGACAGTATTGGGCGAGGCGCAGCAAGTCAGAATCGCCACCGAGTTGATCGAAATGGATGCGCGTTTGCAGTTGTTGCAGGAAGAAACTACGCTCAGCCGCGAACGCTTGCTCAAACTTTACAAGGAAGTTAAAGGTAAATCGCCTTCCAAGGGGATGTTGCCCTACTCGACCGACTGGTTTATTGGTTGGCAACCGAATATTCATTCTTCCCTGTTCATGGGGATTCATCAGTTTCTGCTTAAAAATGCCGGAATCGAAGGTGCGCAAGCCTTGATTACTGCCTATCGTCTGTATCTGGATCAGGTGGAAAATCTGGAAGGGGGCGAGGCGGTACTGAGCGTTACTCGCGCCTGGTTTCTGATTCGTTTTTTCAATGCCGGCATGATGGAACTGGTTCCCTGTGCAGATTGCGGCGGGCATTTTGTCACGCATACCAATGAGTTGAATGCCCATTATGTCTGCGGCATTTGTCATCCTCCCGCGCGCGCCGGAAAAACCAAAGCCAGAGCCGACCAAATCGAGGCTGCCAACCAGGCATCTTTGCTTGAGGCGCAACCTGCCTAACGGGCATGGCAGAGGCCACCCTGAATAATGAAATTCACCACGCCCGTTTCCTCCATCCCACCCTTCTCCCGCTTGCGGGGGAAGGGGCAAACGAATCGCTGCGCGAATTTCACGTTAAACGGGTGCCGCATAAAAAAATGCCGGGAAAACAGCACTATCGCTAAAGATTCCGCGCAGCCTGCCGTTAATCAAACGGACGGTGCGCTGCATACAACCAGTTGTCAGGCTGGTTGGTTTGTTAAAGCGGCTGAAACCTATAAACAAGGAGTGCTTGCATGTTAGTGATCGTAGGCTATGTAGTCGTAATGGGAGCGGTATTTGGTGGCTTTGCCATGGCGGGCGGTCATTTGGCGGCACTCTGGCAACCGCTGGAATTGCTGATGATTGGCGGGGGGGCGCTGGGCGCCTTTTTTGTTGGTAACAGTATGGGCGCTATCAAGGCGACCCTTAAGGATTTGCCCAGTTTGTTGAAGGGTTCCAAATACTCAAAAGATGCCTACATGGAACTCATGGCGTTGATGTACGAATTGCTGACCAAGGTGCGCAAGGAAGGGTTGATGTCCATAGAAGGCGACATCGAAAAACCCGAAGATAGCCCGATTTTTTCCAAATATCCCAAGGTGGTAGCAGACCACCATGTGGTCGAATTTATTACAGATTATCTGCGTATCATGGTCAGCGGTAACCTGAATTCGATGGAAATTGAAAATCTGATGGATGTCGAGCTTGAGACGCATCATCACGAAGCGCTGGTGTCATCTCATGTGATCGCCAAACTGGCAGATGGTATGCCCGCCTTCGGTATCGTCGCGGCGGTGATGGGCGTGGTACACACCATGGAGTCGGTCGGTATTCCCCCGGCTGAATTGGGTATGTTGATCGCACACGCGCTGGTAGGGACTTTTCTGGGTATTTTGCTGGCCTACGGATTTGTCGGGCCACTGGCGAGTTTGCTGGAGCAAAAAGCGGAAGAAGGCGGCAAGATGTTTCAGACCATCAAGGTGACTTTGCTGGCTAACCTGAACGGCTATGCGCCTGTCATGGCGGTTGAATTCGGTCGCAAGGCGCTGGGTTCTGCCGAAAGACCGGGGTTCGCCGAGCTGGAAGAACACGTCAAACAAAAACGCTAAAATTCCGTCGCAAGTTATAAACGACCACTAACCACGCACTACTAAAAATCATGGCTGAGGACTTAAGCAAACGACCCATCGTTATCAAGCGCATCAAGAAGGTGGCGGCTGGTGCGCATGGTGGTGCGTGGAAGATTGCCTATGCCGACTTTGTGACGGCGATGATGGCGTTCTTTTTGTTGATGTGGTTGTTGGGTTCGACTTCAAAGGGGGACCTGAAAGGTATTTCTGATTACTTCAAAACGCCTTTGAAAGTCGCGCTGGCTGGCGGTTCTGGCAGCGGTGACAGTTCCAGTATTCTCAAGGGTGGCGGCAAGGATTTGACGCGCAGCGAAGGCCAGGTCAAATCCGGCGACCTGCCCACCGAGAAGCGGATCATCAACCTGAAAGCGGCGCAGCAGGAATTTAAGCGCGCCGAGGCCGAGAAGCTCAAGGATCTGAAATCCAGTATCGAAAAAGCCATCGAAAACAATGCGCAGCTCAAGCAGTTCAAGAATCAAATTCTGCTCGACATCACCACGGAAGGATTGCGCATACAAATCGTGGACGAGCAGAACCGCCCGATGTTCCAGAGTGGTCGCGCGCAACTTGAGCCGTATACCAGAGAGATTTTGCATGCCATCGGTCAGACGCTCAACGATGTGCCCAATAAAGTCAGCATTTCCGGCCATACCGATGCGGCTTTATATGGCGGGGGTAACAAGGGTTACAGCAACTGGGAACTGTCGGCGGATCGCGCCAATGCTTCGCGCCGGGAGCTGATTGCAGGTGGCATGGCGGACGACAAAATTGTCCGCGTGGTGGGGTTGTCTTCTGCCGTATTGTTTGACAAGGAGCAGCCTCTGGATCCTTCAAATCGTCGCATCAGCTTGATTATTATGAATAAAAAAGCAGAAGAGGCGGCCGGTCACGATGGTGGCGTGGTTGGGGTGGATGCCGAAGATGATGAGCAGGACATCAAGCAATCCATACAAGAGGGTGCCGCAAAATTACCTGCTATCCGCCCCAGGCATTAACGTCAAACACGCGCAGCAATTCTCCAGCATTTGACGAGGTTACGATGGAACGCACGATACTTTTGGTTGACGATGAAGAGCATGTTGGTGCTGCGCTAGCGCGTCTGTTGCGATCCGACGGCTACAACATTCTGCGCGCCAATAGCGGACCGCAGGGATTGGCGGTACTGGCGCAGCATCAGGTCGGCGTGATTATTACCGATCAGCGTATGCCGGGTATGTCAGGAACGGAGTTTCTTACCAAAGTCAGGGCGCTTTACCCGGATACCGTGCGTATCGTGTTGAGCGGTTATACCGAACTGAATTCGGTAACCGATGCCATCAATCGCGGCGCGGTCTATAAATTTCTCACCAAGCCCTGGGAAAACGATCTGTTGCGCGCCAATGTGGAAGAAGCCTTCCAGCACTACGAAATGAAAATGGAGAACGCGCGGTTGAGCGAAGAACTCAGCCTGGCAAACGATGCGTTGACTTCCATCAATCTTGAGCTGGAACAGCGCGTGGAACGCAAGACCCTTGAGGTTGTGCATAACCTGGAAGTGCTCCGCGTATCACAGGAGATGCTGGAGGTGATGCCGCTGGCGGCCATCGGCATAGACCGGGACGGTATGATTGTCGTTGCCAATCGGATGGCGCAGCAAATTTTTTCGGCAGATGGGGCAGGGTATTCCTTGTTGGGCGAAACGGCAGGCACGGTTCTTCCTGCTGATTTGCTGGCATGGCTGTGGTCGGGGCTGCATCAGCGGGATGAAGATGCAAAAGTATTTTCTGTGGCGGGTCGCGATGTGCGCTGCTGGTGTCGTTTGCTGGGAGAATTTTCAAGGTCACGCGGCATCCTGCTGGTTATGGACACGCAGCCCTGCTCCGAGCGGCTTGCCGGAAGTCATGCGTGCGACCTATAGGAGAACCCGCGATGTCAGATGCCAGACAAGAAATCCTGTCCCGGTTGCACCAGCTCCCTACTTTGCCTGTGGTGGTGCAGGAAGTGATTGCCAGCTTTCAGGATGCAGGCTTGGATACGGCATCACTGGCGTATAAAATCACTCAGGATCAAGGGCTGAGCGCCAAGGTGTTACGCGTGGCGAATTCATCGTTTTACGGATTATCGCGCAAAGTCAGTTCTATTCAGGAGGCTGTCGTCGTACTGGGATTCGATACGGTGCGTTCCTTGGTGTTGTCGGCGGGAATGATGAAAGTCTTTCCAATTGCCAGCGGCAGTTTGTTTGACCGGCAGGCCTATTGGCAACACAGTTTCCGCATCGCCACAATTGCCAAGGCGCTGGCGAAACATTTTCAGCAGGGGCAGCAACTCGCTTTTACGTCTGGTCTGTTTTGTGAAGTCGGGCAGCTGTTGCTGGATTTGTGCATTCCGCAACAGTTTTCCGCAGTATTGCAGCGCCATGCGGATTCCGGCTTGAGTCTGCTCGAATTCGAGCGCGCCGAACTGGGTTTCGATCATGCCGAAATAGGTGCCGAACTTATCCGTCTATGGAATTTCCCGCAGGAAATCGAGCAGGTGGTTCGCGGCTGGCAACAGCCGGAACAGTCGCCGACATTTAATTCATTGATTTGTCTGGTGTATATGGCGGCATCTGTGGAAAACGGCGCAAGCCTGGAAGACATGAAGTCCGGATTGGGGGAAACCGCCTGTAGCCAGATGGCTGCGAAATGGGAGCTTCTTGCCGCCGCGATACCGAGTGCCGGTCAATTGGAACAAGCCGCTAGTCTTGCGTTGCACAACTAAGGGTGGAGGTGAAAATGAACCAAGATAATTTTAAGCAAATTGCCTGGATATACGATTTGCATCGTATGGGGCGGGATGTCGTTACGGCAGGGGATGCCTCCATCGTCTATCAGCGCGTCTTGCGGCACATTGTGGATGGGTTCGAGGCTGACAGCGGTTCACTTGCACTGCTGGATCATGCGGGGAATAACCTGACCATCGTTGCCGGCATTGATCTTCCCGACGGGGTCATCGGCAAGCAAATTACGCCAGGCGAGGGGGTGCTGGGCTGGGTGGTAAAGGAAAATACCCCGCTGTTGCTGAACGGCGATGCCTCCAGCGATGCGCGTTTTCAGCGGCGTAGTGAAAGACGTCGAGCCGCCGCTGCAACTTCGGCGATGTGCTGGCCGCTGAAGATCGAAAAAAGCTCTATCGGTGGCATTGCCGTGAATCGTTCCATCAGCGCAACGGTCAGCATGAATCGTACCGCCGACAGACCACCGTTCACGCAAACTGACTTGGAGGCAGGTTCTGCTTTGCTGAGTATGGTCAGCCTGGCATTGAGCAACATTCAGTTAAATATTGAACAGAAGCAGCGGCTGATGGAACTTCAACTGCTGAACACTGAACTGAAATCTGCGCAAAATCAGCTATTGCAATCCGAGAAAATGGCCTCCATTGGCCAGTTGGCGGCGGGCGTGGCGCACGAGATCAACAACCCCATCGGCTACGTCTATTCCAATCTGGGTACGCTGGAAAAATATGTCACCGATGTTTTCAGTCTGCTCGACTTGTACGAGCAGGCGGAAACTGCGATTGGCGATGACGCGATGCGGGTGAAGCTCAAGACCGCCCGGGATCAACTGGACATCGCCTTTCTCAAGGATGATTTGCGTGACTTGATGGCGGAGTCCAGGGACGGCATCACGCGGGTCAAGAAAATTGTGCAGAACCTGAAAGATTTCTCGCATATTGACACCTCGGACGAATTTCATTATTCCGACTTGCATTCCGGTATGGAAAGTACCCTGAATATCGTCAACAACGAGATCAAGTACAAGGCGGATGTGGTCAGGGAGTACGGAGCGTTGCCGGAAATCGAGTGTCTGGCCTCGCAGCTTAACCAGGTGTTCATGAACCTGCTGGTGAATGCGGCACACGCCATCGAGGAACACGGCACGATCACCATCCGCACCGGGCAGCGGGGCGACGAGGTTTGGCTGGAGGTTGCCGACACCGGCAAGGGCATCGCGGCGGAAAATATCAAGAAGATATTCGACCCGTTTTTCACCACTAAACCGATCGGCAAAGGCACGGGGCTGGGGCTGTCACTATCCTACGGCATCGTGCAAAAGCATCACGGGCGCATGGAAGTGCAAAGCGCGGTCGGGCAAGGTACGACTTTCCGGGTGTGGCTACCGATTAAGCAGTCAAACGGCAAACCGTCATGAAGCTGAAGACCTGGCAGAAATTAACCCAAATAACCCATTGATAAAACGACTAACGGGCATGGAAAAGTTACCACCCCTGCCAGGCCGGAATGACGGGGTTTTTGCAAATGGATTTTTTGGGATTCAGATAAAGTGAGCAAAGATGAGTGATGTAATAGCTGAAACAGTAACGGAGACACCCGCGACGTTACTTTTCGTTGATGACGAGGCCAATATTTTATCGTCCCTGCGCCGACTGTTTCGTCCCCAAGGTTATCGTATCCTGATTGCGGAAGGGGGCGCGCAGGGGTTGGAGATCATGGCGCAAGAACACGTTGATCTGGTGGTTTCCGATATGCGTATGCCGGAAATGAACGGTGCGCAATTTCTCGAAAAAGTCCGTGGCGGCTGGCCGGATACAGTACGTATTCTGTTGACGGGCTATGCCGAGATTGAAGCGACCATAGATGCCATCAACAAGGGTCAGATATATCGTTATATATCAAAGCCTTGGGACGATAATGACATTGTGCTGATTATCCGCCACGCCTTGCAGCAGAAGCGGCTGGAGCGCGAAAAGTTGCGTCTGGAAGAATTGACGAATCGTCAGAATAAGGAACTGACAGACCTGAACGCAAACCTGGAAGCCAGGGTGCTGGCACGCACCAGCGAACTGAAGCAGACCATGCAATCCCTCGAAGCCGCCAACGACAAGCAGAAGAAGAGCTTCATCATGTCGGTGCGGGTGTTTGCCAATTTGATCGAGATGCGCAATCCGAAGAATAAGGGGCATTCGCGCCGGGTCGGTGATATGGCGCGAGTACTTGCAGAGAAAATGGGGATGAGTGCGCTGGAAGCGCAGGATACTTTCATCGCCGCCTTGCTGCTGGATGTCGGCACGTTAGGCCTGTCTGATCACCTGCTGGGAAAACCATTTCAGACGTTGAACACCGAGGAGCGGGAGAAAGTGAGCCAGAGTCCGGTTCGAGGCGAGATGGCCTTGATGGCGCTGGAGCCGTTGCAAGGCACGGCCAAGCTGATTCGCAGCCATTGCGAACATTTCAATGGGGGGGGATATCCAGACCGTATCTTCGGCAAGGCTATCCCGCTGGGTGCACGCATCCTTGCGGTGGTAAATGATTATGACCTGCTGTTGATGGGTTCTGAGTATGCCAAACCATTGACCTCCGAAGAGGCTTTGTCGGCAATTCAGGCGAGCAATGGTAAGCGTTATGACCCTGAAGTGCTGGATGCTTTCGTGCGACAGTTTGCGTTGGAGAGTGTTGTTTTAGCGCCAGTGAATGAAGTGGCGCTGCATTCCAGGCAGTTGGAGGCGGGCATGATCCTTTCGCAGGATTTGGCGGGGCAGAACGGTGACTTGCTGCTGTCCAAAGGCCATGAATTGAGCGAACAGATTATCGGGCGTCTGCGTGGTTATGAGCAGATGGGAAAGTTTCAATTTACGATTTATACCTACGTTCAGGTTGTTGAATAATCCTGTTGATTGCACGTTGGAAAATGAGCGCATTAAGGTGAACCGATGAAAATATTGCAAGCCATCCTGCCAAAATCCCTGAAGACTCGCCTGATGATGGTCATTTTGGCTGCTACTTTGTTACCTGCTTTGATGGTGGGATGGGTGGCGGTTGATGCCGTCTCCAGGATTGTCCGGCAAAACAACATCAACGATGTCGGTCTGGTAGCCGATAACGGCGGCTGCCTCCTGGTTGATTTTGGCCAAAAGGAGGTCTGTACTCCATTGGCAAAGCTGAAATTTCAAGTTGCTATGCTGGTGTTGCTGGTGGGGCTGTTGGGCGTGTTTGCCGCGATTATTCTCGGTCGGCAATTCGGCAGGCAACTGCGAAGGCTGGGCGATAGTTTGTCCAAAATAGCGGATGGCAGCATACCTCTCAATATCGGCGCAGGGGAGCCGCAGGAGATCACTGCACTGGCCGTTGCCTTCAATGGGATGCTGGAACGGCTCAACCATTCTTATGCGCAACTGAGCGAATCCGAGCAACGCAGCAGGCTGCTACTGGAATCAGTCAGCAACGGAATTTTGGGGCTGGACAGGCAAGGCAGGCTTAATTTTATCAATTCCGCCGCCGTGCGGATGCTGGGCTATACGCATGAAGAATTGATCGGCAAAGATATGCAAGCCACGGTGCATCACAGCGCCCCGGACGGCAGGACTTATCTGAAGGGAAGTTGCCCGATGGATGTCACCCTGACTGACGGCCTGCCCCATTCCGGCCTTGATGAAGTGCTATGGCGCAAGGATGGCAGCAGTTTTCCGGTCGAATATGGCGCATATCCACTGTGTGAGTCTGGCGCGCAAATTGGTGCGGTGGTGGTATTTCAGGATATTACCGAGCGCAAGCAAGCTAAACGGCAAGCGCAGCAAGATCGGGATAAGCTGAGCGGCCTGGTAGATTCGGCGATGGATGCCATCATCTCGATGGATGAACAGCAGAACATTACCCTTTTTAATCGAGCTGCCGAACAGGTGTTCGGTTACCGGGCTGCCGACATCATCGGTCAGCCGGTTGAAAAGATCATCCCGCTCCGCTTCCGGGCTGAACATGGCCAGCATGTGGCGGAGTTTGGCAGGATGGGCGTTACGGCACGCAGCATGAATGTGCGTGGGTTGGCCTCAGGCTTGCGTGCCAACGGCGAAGAGTTTCCCTTCGAGGCATCCATCTCGCAGGTGGAAGTGGCGGGGAAGAAAATCTACACGGCGATTCTGCGCGACATCACCCAGCGCCGTCGGGACGAGGAGGCGTTACAACTGGCAGCCTCGGTATATCAGTCCAGCCATGAAGGCGTGCTGGTAACGGATGAAAACAATCTTATCGTGGATACCAATGCTGCTTTTACCGAGTTGACCGGATTTACGCTGGACGAGGTGAGAGGGAAAAATCCCCGCATGTTCCAGTCGGGCAAGCATGATACGGATTTTTATCGGGAGATGTGGCAGTCCATTGATGAAAAAGGGCATTGGCAGGGCGAGGTATGGGACAGGCGCAAGGACGGTAAATTACACGCCAAATTGCTCAATATCTGCGTGCTGCGTCATCCTGACGGCAGCCTGTTCCGCTATGTGGGGCAGTTTTCCGACATCACCGAGAAGAAGCGCAAGGAAGAGCTGATCTGGACGCAAGCCAATTATGATGACCTGACCGGCTTGCCAAACCGCCGCCTGCTTTCGGATCGTTTGCACCACGCCATGACTGCCAGCATACGCAGCGGACAGCATGGCGCGTTGCTGCTGTTCGATCTGGATCAGTTCAAGCAACTGAACGACACACAGGGGCATGGCACGGGCGACCAGTTGCTGGTCGAAGTGGCGCGCCGTTTGAAAGCCTGTGTGCGTGCAGAAGATACCGTTGCCCGAATGGGGGGGGATGAGTTTCTGGTTGTACTGGGCGAATTGAGTCGTGACCAGAATGAAGCGGCTGTCCAGGCCGAGCAGGTCGCGGAAAAAATCCGCAACGAACTGTGTCTGCCTTATGCCTTGGGTACGATCGTACACCACGCCAGCTCCAGCGCGGGTCTGGTCATTTTCCTGGGTAACCTGCGCAGTGAAGAGGAATTGTTCGCCCATGCAGATATCGCTATGTATCAGGCCAAGGCACAAGGACGCAACACCAGCTGTTTTTATGATGCATCCATGCAAGCAGTTCTGGAAAAACACAGCCAGTTGGAAAAGGCGCTGCGTGGCGCGCTTTCCCGCGAGGAATTTACCCTGTATTACCAGTTGCAAGTGGATACTGCGGGGAGTCCGATTGGCGCAGAAGCCTTGCTGCGTTGGACTCATCCTGAGTTGGGGAGTGTCTCGCCCGCCCAATTCATCCCGGTGGCGGAGGAAACCGGACTGATTTTGCCTATCGGCTTATGGGTGCTGGAAACGGCCTGCGCACAACTGGCTTGCTGGCAGGCCGACCCGCGCTTTAACCGGCTCATCATTGCCGTCAATGTCAGCGCCCGCCAGTTCCGTGAGGCGGCTTTTGTCAGCCAGGTGCGCAACGCGTTGAATAACAGCGGAATCAGACCCGAAGTGTTGAAGCTGGAGCTGACCGAGAGTCTGGTGCTGGACAATGTCGAGAACAGCATCAGCAAGATGCGGGAATTAAAAGCGTTGGGCATCAAGTTTTCCATGGACGATTTCGGTACGGGGTATTCCTCGCTGTCCTACCTCAGCCGCTTGCCGATGGATCAGCTCAAGATAGACCAGTCTTTCGTGCGCAATATCACTACCGACCCGAACGATGCGGCAATCGTACAGACCATCATCGCCATGGCGAAAGGGCTGGGTTTGCATGTGATCGCCGAGGGTGTCGAGACCGAGCAGCAGCGCGAATTTCTCGAATTGCGTGGTTGTCAGGCTTATCAGGGATATTTCTATGCCAAGCCTATGCCTATCAAAGATTTGGAACTCAAGTTGTCCTGAAATATCCCCCCTTCACGAATCGTTTTACAGCTTGATCCGAATCAATCCATCGAGTTGGCCGCTTTTCTTTTCTCTATTCCCCTAAAGAAAGCTCATGGGTTGCCGTTAAAGTAACCACGGTGCATGAATCCCGTGCAAAACAAATCGGCGAGGAAAAAATGAATAATTGGTGGAGCAATCTCTCACTCCGTAACAAGCTGCAAATCCCTATCCAGTTTATTTTGCTGGTGGTTTTGGTGCTGGCGCAACGCATGGCACTGAACAGTTTTGAAAGCAATGTGCTGGATGAAGCCAGAGAAAAAGCGCTGATCTCTGCCGATGGTGTGTTGAACGGGCTGAATATGTTGATGATTAACGGCATTATCAGCGATGCCGAACAGCGTGCCTTGTATGTCACAAAAATGGGCGCATCAAATAAAATCAATGAGTTGCGCGTGGTACGCAACAAGCCGGTGCAGGATCAGTTTGGTCCCGGGTTACCCGCCGAACAAGCCGTGGATGAGCTGGACCATGCCGCGCTACGCAGCGCACAGGTGCAGACCAGATTGTCTGTCCAGGAAAATAGTGAATCGCTGCGGGTCGTCGTTCCTTTTATTGCCAGCAAGAGTTTTCGCGGAACCAATTGTCTGATGTGCCATAACGTCACGGAAGGAACAGTAAATGGTGCGGCGAGCATTACGCTGGATATGAGGGAAGAATTTGCTGTGCTACGCAAGGCCAATTATGTGATGTGGGGTATTCAGCTTGTCGTGCAAATATTTCTCTATGGGGTGATCGGTTGGCTGATTGGTTTCATGACCCGTCCGGCTCGCGAATTACAACTGGCCATGCAGGCGATGCAAAACAGCGGAGATTTGTCCCGACGTGTCACGGTGCGCAGTAGCGATGAAATTGGTCAAACCGGGCAGGCTTTCAATGATCTGGCGCAGAGTTTTCAAGTGATTGTCAGTCAGGTTGAAGGTCAAGCCGGGCAGGTCGCCAATACGGCGCATCGCCTGACCGATAATTCGGATCAGATATTCCACAGTATTCAGTTGCAAAGTGACGCTGCCAGCACCACTTCGGGCGCGGTAGGGCAGATGAGTAACAGTATCAGTCAAGTCGCGGAAGGTGCTGAGCAAGTCGCTAAACTTTCTGAAGAGAGTGCGGATCGCGCTCATCAGGGGCAGCTTAGTTTGCAACAAATGATGGCGGAACTTGCCAGTGTGGAACGGGCGGTCAATGAGATTACCAGTGCGGTAGGCGAATTTGTCAGCAACACGCGCAGTATCACCGAGATGACGCAGCAAGTACGCGACATCGCTGAACAGACCAATCTGCTGGCGTTGAATGCGGCCATCGAGGCGGCGCGTGCCGGTGAACAGGGACGCGGTTTTGCGGTTGTGGCGGATGAGGTGCGCAAACTGGCCGAAAAATCAGCGAACGCGGCATCGCAGATTGACGGCGTAACCCAGACGATCAGCGAACAATCTGACCGTGTCGAAAAAACGGTGCAGCTTGGTATCTGTGCCTTGCTAAGCAGCCAGCACCATATTAGCGAAGTGACCACGGTGTTGAGCGTCACCAACAGTTCGGTGGCGGGAGTCAATAGCGGGTTGGAAAATATCGTCAGCGCGATCAATCAACAGCGTGATGCCAGTCAGGAAATTGTCCGCAACGTCGAGCGCATTGCGGTGATGGCTGAGCAGAGCAATCAAGTGGTTAAACGCACGGTGGATGAGACCCGGAATATGCAAGTGATCTCGGAAAACCTCAGCAAGACCGTCGGTCGGTTCAAGGTGTAGTCAGGAAGCGCGATGGGTGGTTTTGATTGGATAATTTGGAGAATGAAGAATGTTTAATAATCTGACTTTAAAAGGAAAATTCCTTGCCCTGGAATCGGTTTCATTAGGCATGTTTCTGGCGATGACGATATTCGCCTTGGTGGAGATCAATGACCTGGTGCAGGATGAAAAAACCAATGTGCTGCGCCTGGAGCAAGACATCGCAGTGATGGGCGACATCGGCAGTATGAATATCGCCTTTCTCAAACAGGTCAAGCTGGCTAAAGACGTGTGGATACGCGGCAGCGATGCGGCAAAATTAAATAAATATCGCGGCGAATTTATCGAGCAACAGGAGCTGTTTGAAACACATCATGTTCAGGCGTTGAACGGTTTGAAAAAACTGGCTGAAAGTCATCCCGAGTTCAACGGTTTCGTCAGCAAGCTCGATACGCTGTCGGAGCAGCATAAAACCCTGAGTGCCAAGTATTTGGCGCAAATCAACGCGCACCACGGCGATACTGTCAAGTCGGATGCCGCAGTGGCGGGGCTGGATCGGGAGCTGAGCCAGCAGGTCAAGGAACTGCGCGATAATTTTGTGAAGTTTGTCGCCGACAAAAGCGCAGAAAAAATGGTGTTGGCAGAGGAAGATTTTCAGCAGCGCCGCAATCTGGTGATCGTCTGGGTGCTGGTGTCGCTGATGTTGTCGGCGTTCCTGGCGACAACCGCCATCGGCTCGGTTTTCAAGCAACTGGGCGGTGAACCTGCCGAGGTAGCGCGGGTCGTGGGTAACATGGCGGCAGGGGATTTCTCGCATCAACCGAATAAATTGCCGACTTCCGGCAGCCTGTTGGCAAATGCCTACCAGATGCAAGTTGCCTTGCGCGAGATGATAGCCAAGGTGCAAAACCAGGCGAATCAGGTCGGCGATATGGCACATAGCCTGGCAGGATCGGCACAGCACATCGCTGATAATGTCAATCACGAATCGGATGCGGTCGCCAGTATGGCGGCTGCCATAGAAGAATTAAGCGTTTCCACCGCGCATATCAGCAATCAGGGCAATGATGCCAAACGCATCGCCAACAGTTCGCGTAGCAGCGCCGAACAGGGCGGTAACGTGGTGAGCAAAACGGTTGCCGGACTATTGACTACGGCGGGCGAAATCGAAGCGGCATCAGGCGAAGTGTCGCGCTTGGGCGAAGATGCTCAGCGCATCAGCGAGGTTGTCAAAGTCATTAAGGAAATCGCCGAACAAACCAATTTGCTGGCATTAAATGCCGCCATCGAAGCCGCGCGTGCGGGTGAACAGGGGCGCGGCTTTGCGGTGGTGGCCGATGAGGTGCGCAAACTGGCCGAACGCACTGCCAATGCGACCAACGAGATCAACCAGATGTCCGCCAAGATCGGTGAAGTGGCGGGGCATGCACTGGGCAGCATGGATAAAGTGGTGGCGACTACCCGTCAGGGGGTGTCTGACGCGGAAAGCGCACAAACTTCCATCGTCACGATCCAGCAAAGTTTCAGCCAGGTAGCCAATGTGATTGACGAGATTTCTGGTTCGCTGTCGGAGCAGACTGCCGCCGCGCACGATCTGGCGCAAAGCACGGAGCGCGTCTCTTCCATGTCGGGAGAAAATGCTTCGGCGGCGCAAGGACTATTGGGGTTGGCAAATGACCTGGAAGGCAAGTCGCGCGAAGTACGGCGCGCAGTGGATGTGTTCAAGGTGTAAAGCCCTCTTGCCGAGCCGTCTGCTACAGGCGGGAGAGGGTGAGCGAAGCGGAGGAAGAGGGTTAATGAGGAGTGCGAAATGTCTGACCTGCTAAGAAATATAGATGCGCGGACCAAACTGGCCGGCACCAACAAGCTGGAGATTCTGATGTTCACGCTGGGACGCGATACGCGAACTGAGCGCCAGGAAATCTTCGGTATCAATGTGTTCAAGGTGCGCGAAGTGATGCGCATTCCGGCGATTACCCGCGCCCCTGAAATGCCTGCTGCGGTCGAGGGGATGGTCAGCTTGCGCGGTGCATTGGTTCCCGTCATCAATCTGGCTAAATATATTCGGATGGAAACGGATTGCAAGCCCGAAATCATGATCGTGACGGAATACAACGGCCACACTCAGGGGTTTCTGGTCAAGGCGGTGGATAATATTTTGCGCCTGGACTGGTCGGCGATGCGTGTGCCTCCCGCCATGTTGATGGCCGAGATGGGCGGTATGGTGACAGCGATTACCGAACTAAAGGATAAGCGTCTGGTGATGTTGCTGGATGTGGAAAAAGTGCTCGCCGAGACGGGGCATTTCGATAGTGATGAATTGATCTTCAAGAGTGTTCAACCCATCACCCAGCAAAATCGCACGGTGTTTTTCGCTGATGATTCGTCCGTTGCGCGCAATCAAATATCGAGGACGCTGGATGCGATGCACGTTAAACATCTATCAGCCATCAATGGTCGTCAGGCGTGGGTTGAGTTGGCAAAAATGGCCGATTACGCCGAATCTGCCAATCTTCCGTTGAAGAATCTGCTGCAGGTGATTTTGACCGATGTGGAAATGCCTGAAATGGATGGGTACATGTTAACGCGCAAGATCAAGGCGGATAAACGCTTTAACGGCATTCCCGTGTTGATGCATTCTTCATTGAGCAGCGCGTCAAACAAGCAGCTCGGTAAATCGGTGGGCGTAGATGAATATGTGCCCAAATTTGAACCGCAAAAGTTGTCGCAAACCTTGGCAAGGTTGTTGGCGTGACAGGGAGTGTGCGGCGACAAGCACCGCCGTTTCACAGCGCAGACGTGTCTGCGCACTCCAAACCAGGAGAAATAAATGACTTACACAGATAGCACGATAAGCAGTGGTGGTGATGACAGTTTGCTGGAGCATGTGGATGCGCGCACCAATCTGGCGGGTTCCAACAAAATGGAAATCCTGTTGTTCAGTTTGGGGAGCGACGAAAAGTTTGGCATCAATGTGTTCAAGGTGAAGGAGGTTTGCAGGGCGGGCAAAATCACGCGTACACCGAATATGCCCAGAGGGGTGGAAGGGATCGTTTCGTTGCGCGGGCATGTCATGCCGGTACTCAAGATGGCCAGCTTTATGAACATCTACCCGGCGGACCGGCATCAAACCATGATGGTGGCGGAATATAACAGCCATATTCTGGGTTTTCTGGTGCAGGACGTTGACCGCATCATCCGCGTGGACTGGGACAAGGTGCGCGCTACCGAAGGGATGATGTCGGATAAGTCGTCACTGATTACCGCTATCACGGAGTTGCCGGACGGCACGCTGATTTCCATTCTGGATGTCGAACAAATCCTGTCCGACGCATTTGGCGAGGCGATTGTCGGGAACGTGGCGCGCGTGGATTCCGAACACGATTTATGCGTATTTTTTGCGGACGACTCGATGGTGGCACGCCGAAAAATAGCCGAAGTATTGGACAAAATGGGGGTCAAACACATCCAGGCTGCCAATGGCAATGAAGCGTGGGAAAGACTCAAGGCACTCGCCGATGCCGCGCAAAATACCGGCACGCCCTTGCATGACCAGATTCAGGTGATTCTGACGGATGCGGAAATGCCGGAAATGGATGGGTATGTGTTGACCAATAACATTAAAACAGACAAGCGGTTTGCCGGAATTCCGGTGGTGATGCATTCCTCGCTGTCTTCCGAGGCGAATCGCGCGATGGGTACACGGGTGGGCGTGGATTATTACATTCCCAAGTTTGATTCAATGATTTTGTCAACAACGCTCAGGCCGTTACTGACTTGAGGAAAGTAGGGGCGTATGGCATACGCCCTTGGATGACGGTAATTGGGCGTATTGCCATACGTCCCTACCAAACGATGTAGGAGAGTGTCATGGGTATGGAAAGTACTAAATTTCTGGTGGTAGATGATTTTTCCACGATGCGCCGCATCGTGCGGAATCTGCTCAAGGAACTGGGTTTTGTGAATGTGCAGGAAGCCGAAGATGGGGTTCAGGCACTCAACAAATTGCGCTCGGAAGCCTTTGATTTTGTCGTGTCGGACTGGAATATGCCCAATATGACGGGTATCGAATTGCTGCGCGCCATTCGTGCCGATATCAAGCTCAAGCATCTGCCGGTGTTGATGGTGACAGCGGAAGCGAAGCGCGAAAATATCATCGCGGCGGCGCAGGCAGGCGCATCGGGTTACGTGGTCAAGCCGTTTACGGCAGCCACGCTGGATGAGAAGCTGAAAAAAATCTTCCAAAACATGAATAAGTGAGAACTGACATGGCTAGCAATAGGGCAACACAGGATTCCGACGATCTCGAAGCATTATTCGATAGCATCGTTTCGGCGCATACACAGGAAGAAGCGGGAGAAGGAACGCACTGTCTCAGCCAGTCTGCTGCGAATGATCAGTCTGATGCGAATAAGGAGAAATCGGGCAAGGTTATCAATCAGCTCGGGCAGATGACGCGAACGCTGCACGACACCCTGCGCGAACTGGGGTTGAACAAGGCAATCGAAGCCGCCGCTTCCAGCATCCCGGATGCCCATGACCGGCTGCATTATGTCGCGACGCTGACCCAACAGGCGGCGGAGAGAGTCTTGAATGCGACGGAAGCGGCGCAGCCGCTAGTGGGAAACATGGAAACCGAGGCGAACCGTTTGGCGGCGCAGTGGAAAAAGTTGTTTGATAAACAACTGGATGTAGCAGATTTCAAGGCTTTGGCGTTGCAAACGCATGCCTTCCTGGAAGTCATACCCAGGCAGACCAAGGCGACCAATGCTTATTTGCTGGAAATCATGATGGCGCAGGATTTTCAGGATTTGACCGGACAGGTCATCAAGAAAATCATCGAAGTGACCCAGCAGATGGAGCAGCAGTTATTGTCGTTGTTACTCGAAAACGCGCTGCCCACGGACAAGAAAATTGAATATTCCGGATTGTTGAACGGACCCGTCATCAAGCCTGTCGGGCGTGCCGATGTCGTGACTAGCCAGGATCAGGTAGACGACTTGCTGGAAAGTTTGGGATTTTAATCGGGAATGAGGCGTGAGTTGAAAGTGGCGCAGCCAATTTTGCCACTATCCTCGATCCTGATAGGGAGAAAAGCATGAATGAATTCGCAGGCATGGAAGAATTGTTGAGCGACTTTTTGCTGGAAGCGGGCGAGATGTTATCCGACGTGGACAGTAAGTTGATGGAACTGGAGAAACGCCCTGACGACAGCAATCTGTTGAATGAGATTTTCCGTGGTTTCCATACCATCAAAGGGGGGGCGGGTTTTCTTAATGCGACCGAGCTGGTGACGTTGTGTCATCTCACCGAAAATCTGTTCGACAAACTGCGCAACCGGAAATTAACGCTCAGTGCCGAATTGATGGATGTGATTTTCGCCGCGACCGCTGATGTGCGCAGGATGTTTGATGCCTTGCACCAAAGCCGACAACCGCACGCCGCACCCGCGCAGATGCTGGAGGATTTGAAGGCGGCACTAAGCGGAAAAATAGTGGCTAAGGTTGAGGCAAAAGCACCCGTTACACCGTCCCCAGTCTCTTGTGTCCAGACGATAGGGGTAGATTGGGATGCTCTGTATAGGGCAGTGGTCGGCACGGACATCGTTGAGGCGGTGGGTGTCACGCGCGAGCCTGAAAAAATTGCCGAGGCCGTGGCGGAGGAAGAGTCCACGAAAAAGGCGTTTGGCAGGCGCACCGAGGATGTGCCGGGTGCGACGATAGGTCGTCGAGATGGCGATGTGCCCATACAGGAAGCCAGGGAATCAACGATACGCGTGGAAACCGGCAGGCTGGATCAGGTACTCAACCTGTCCGGTGAAATCGGGCTGACCAAGAATCGCCTGACTCATTTGCGCTCCAACCTGTTACAGGGGTGTAACGACGCGGATACTTTGCGTGAACTGGATCAGTCCGTTACGCAGCTGGATATGTTGGTGGTGAATTTGCAGAATGCGGTGATGAAAACGCGGATGCAGCCGATCGGCCGATTGTTCAAAAAATATCCGCGTTTGGCGCGGGATTTGGCGCGTTCATTGGGCAAGGATGTCGAGTTGGTGTTGTCCGGTGAAGAGACCGAAATGGACAAGACCATGATCGAAGACCTGAATGATCCACTGGTGCATCTGGTGCGCAATGCGGTTGATCACGGCGTGGAAACCGTTGAACAGCGGAAGGCTGCCGGTAAACCGGAAAAGAGCATCGTGGAATTGAGTGCGCGCCAGGAAGGCGATCACATCGTGATTACCATCGTGGATGATGGCCGTGGGATGCGCCCTGAAGTGATACGCAACAAGGCCATTGAGAAGGGCTTGTTGACTGCTGAAATGGCTAATACGCTGGATGAAAAGCAGTGTCTGGAACTGGTCTTTCTGCCCGGATTTTCGACCAAGGATGAAATTTCCAGCGTGTCGGGTCGGGGGGTCGGTATGGACGTGGTCAAGACCAATATCCAAAAGCTCAACGGCACCATCAGCATACATTCCGAGCCAGGTAAGGGCAGTGTGTTCGAGATATTCCTGCCACTGACGCTGGCGATTTTGCCCGTACTGATGTTGCGCCTGGGATCGCAGTCGTTTGCCGTGCCGTTGTCCATGGTGCGCGAAATTCTTTCTGTATCGCAAGGTCAATTGCATCAGGTTTCTGGCAAGGCCACCATGGTGGTGCGCGGCGAAGTATTGCCGGTGTTGCCTTTAGCCCAATTGATCGGTTGGGAAGCGAGCGACAAATACCCCGAGGTCGGCGTGTTGATGCAGTTCGGCAGTAACAGCTTTATTTTGTCGGCAGACGGTTTAGCCGGTCATGACGATGTGGTTATCAAGTCTTTGGACACCTTCCACCCTAAAGGCGTGGCAGGCGT
>Ga0210025_1002127_pt1 | contig 19958 bp, 18 predicted proteins | sample CryGeyme20150102_FD_183989 | JGI IMG/M metagenome (GOLD analysis project Ga0210025, IMG submission 183989) | Groundwater microbial communities from Crystal Geyser aquifers in Utah, USA - Crystal Geyser metaG 2015-0102 (SPAdes) (version 2) | ecosystem: Environmental > Aquatic > Deep subsurface >...
CCAACAGCTCTTGTTGAAATATGCCGCAGTATACATGTACAAACAGCGGCACAATGATCATTGTCAATCTTTTTTGATTGAACGTGTTGCAGACACAAAATAAGTGCCCGGTTGTCTGTCACAAAATCAAGCCTCTTTATTGGCTGAATTCATTACCGCTCTGGATACCGGTTCAAGAACAGCAAAGCAAACTGCTCCAGATTTTATACTGAAGAAAAAAGTACAGCTGTGGTTTTAAGGGTCTCGTCTCGATATTAAGGAACTACTTTTCGAACACCACTCAAATACATAACTTAATCTGGTTACTCTGAATTTTTGACTTCGTATTCACGGATTTTACCTTCCGTTGCGTTTCAGTGGAGTTAAGGGATTTTGGAGCAATTTGTGCGTCATTGTAGCAGGCACGCGTCAGAGCAGTTTCCCACTGGTAGTAGTCTGAGAGTCTTCTTTCTGCAGTAGAGCTAAGGACAATGATTCTCGATGAAAGAGATAGGGATACTCAAAATTGTAGAGAATTTTAGAATTTCTCACTACTAGCTAGACCTACTTCGTGCTTGTGCAGAAAACTGCAGATGAATTTTGATCATCTTTAGCTCTACTCGTTTCAGATAACTGGGATGAGGGATGAGAGAGTGTGAACCATAGCCGGAGCCGCGCCTCACTCCTTTTACTCCGGAGAACTAAATAGTTTTTCTGAGTTGCCCCAGTGTAGCCCACTGTAGCCATTTGCCGGAACTTGACTTTTTCGGCCACGCCCACTACTCTAGTAGGGTGGGTACTCTAAAAGCACCTTCCTGTTATACCATTCTGGCTGTCCTGTATTCGCCCCGTATTTTACTGCACACGGAGTTGAGTAATTATTTTAAACCTACTGTAGGTCTAGTCTACTTCAATCGTGCCCGAGTTCACATCCTGTCTCGCTTCATCTTCAGCACTACTGTAGCTACAGTAGTCTACTGGAAGCCAGGGTCATCTTTTTCGTTTCACAGAATAGGTGTGCGTGTTTCTATTGAATCTCTACTGTACTACTGTACCAGGTACTGTGAAGATTGATTCTTGAAGCAAGAATATTGCAATCTGTGCACGTATCTTTGCGCCCTTGCTTCAACTACAAAACCGACCACCTCGGCCACGAAAGCAAGCAACACGAAAATACCTGGGAATCTAAAAAGCGTCTCTTGTTAAAGCACCAATTCATCTTTCATTGTAAGCAGTTTGCTCCCTCCATAACGAATCAATCGACTTTACCATCACGAACGGTAAACCGACCAGTCCATTACTATAAAATTGATACCTCGATCAAAGATGGTTTACAACAAGAGGCAATTAACAGCTTGCACCCTTCTGATCTCGGCAGCATCCATTCCTTCAAATTCAGTAGACGCTTTCGTGTGCACGGGCCACATCAATGTTTTATCTAGAACAGCGGGCCCAATCAGCAGTGCACTCTCTACTCCTGTCAACCTTCCAGCTACATCAACGGTTCAGCTGAATGCAGAAAACAGGAATGGCTTTTTCGAAAATGGCAAAGGATTGGTAGCAAGCGTAGCTGCAACTGTCTTTCTATCAGCTTCTCTAGCGCTGGGGGGTCCTGCCTTTGCCGAGAATGAACTCAACGATAAATACGGGGGAGGGTTCGATTCTTCATTAGTCGACCAAACATGTCTCGTAGATAAGTGTTCCCTGCAAGTCAAGAATTGTCTGGCAGACGATCCTTCATGTCGAAAAGGGTTAACTTGTACCGCCAAGTGTCTAGGAGACAACTCTTGTATCACTGGATGCTTTGCCCGTTATGGCAATCAGAACCTTGACAATATGCTCAAATGCACCATCGAAGATCACGAATGCATCAAGGTTGCCATTCTTCCAGGAGGCGCCGATAAGTTTGGTGAGGAGCCAAAACCTCCGGCACCGACGCTTGCCAACTTTGACACCAGGTCTCTAGAAGGTTCCTGGTACAAAGTTGTAGGATACAATCCCAACTACGATTGCTACGCCTGTCAGCGCAACACTTTCTCGCCAGTAGATAGTGACAATATTTTCTCTTCGACTAACAAGCTACAGGTGGATGTGGAGTTCTCAATGCCATATCAGCTGCCAGATGGGTCACCCCCACCGCCAAAAAACATTCGCGAAACTATCAAGGTGAACAACGAAGATGGCTCCTTGCTGGGATCAACCTCAATTGGAATGAATGCCTACAGCACTCACGAGACCATGGTCTTTGATAAAAGCCCTAATCCCTTCGACAACTTTGTCACCAAGAAAGGTGTCAGTTATTCTCGAACCGCCCACTCGGAGGGCGAAATGTTCGGACTTAGTACGTCACATTTGTGTGGTTCGCGCCTGCAACAATCTCGTGCAGTTCCTCCATATATTACTAACATTCAATCTTCTTCTTGTCAATTTAGAATTCTGGGAGAATTGGTATGTCATTGGACAGAACGATCCTGGCGAGCCTGAGTTCAAGTTTATCTATTACAATGGCAAGACCCGCCAAAATAACTACGAAGGAGCCTTCATTTACAGTCGCAACCGCGAACTGGAGCCTGTCTCCATGAAGAAGGTCTACAGGATTGCCAAGGAAGCTGGTATGAACCCCGATAACTTTTGCAGCATTCGCAATGGTTGCTTCAAGGACGAAGATATGCCGCCGTCACAGAGACCGAACGATCCATTTCGTGGTTTCTTGGCCAGTACCAAGGTCTCGCAATTGTTGGGAGTTGAAGCTGTCGCTGCCCGCGACATGGTTGCAAGGGGCACACCGACAGCTGAGGTACTAAACCCTATCAAGCCCGTCGAGGCGAAGAAGCCGTGGTACAAAAATGTAGGAGACTACCTTGAAAATCCTCACAAGCATTACCAGACCATGAATAACCTCCGGCAGGTCATGGACTGGCCAGAGGAGGTAAAGTCTTGAAGAGCGAAAACTTCCAACGTCGCGAAAAAACACGCAAACAAGCACACTGAAGACTTTTTAATACTGACAATCACCGACCATTAGGGTCAGGTCAAGTTTACGCCATCACACACACCATCCCCGCACTCCAGCTAACTAATTTTGTACAACAGAATCATATCGTAACTACTAATAGAACACTACTTGAAATACTACTCCTGCCTTGATTGCTTTTGACCGAAGTCGAGTGTTCCTCTGTCATTGGCTAAACTGGTCGTGTATTTTAGCTGAGCCGTGCTACTATACCAAAACAAACCTCTTATCTTCATCCTTCCAAGGTTAAACGTACCGTTGAAAATCACGTGTTTCAGAAGCATACCCTGCTAAGGATATAGCAAACGAGAGGCTGGAACGAAGAGAGCTGCAGTAGCCAATGCCTCCATTCCTTTCTCAATCCATACTTTTCTCGTAACAACAAACATCAGGTTAACTATTCTATCGGCCGCCTACCTGTCTTTGAAGAATAACAAAGAGAAGGTTGAAATCATTGAAGAGTAGAGTAAAGCTCAGAGCTGAAAAGGTGAGAAAGTATGGCTCAAAATCCCTTGCTGGGTAAGTACCTGTACAGCGTCACAGCGTCCAGTCCATGATGTTCATTAATTGCTAAATAATCTGCTTGCGGCTTGCGTAAGACTGTAAAACCAATACTTGCCCCCCACTCTCTTGTTTCGCTGCTGACTCTTTCTTCGCTTCAACTTCAAACCGCTCCAGGAAGCCGAATATCTCTTATTTCGAAAAAGAATATTCGCTACGAAGGAACTCTCTATTCCATTAATGAATCTGATGCGACCGTTGCTTTGCAGAATGTCCGTAGCTACGGTACGGAAGGCCGAGAAAAGCTAGATGCCGAAACCACAACATTTGTTGCACCCCAAGACTCCGTCCATCTTTTTCTGCTTTTTCGAGGATGTGATATCAAAGATCTTCATGTTCACGAAGCGGAAGTGCAACAACCAGAACCTTCCGATGCTCCTTCACAGCCGCCGCCAAAGTCAGTACAATCTCCTGCAAAACAACAAGGTTCCAATTCGGCACCTGCCAATGCCACTGTTTCCAATGCCGCTGCCGCCGAATCCAATGCCTGGAAACAAGGAGGCGCTGCATCTGCTGCTCAAGGGGATACTAACAACAATGATAATGGCAATAAGAACAATGCTGCTACTAGTGGCAATAACAGCAACAACAAAGGACCCAATCCAAATGCAGGTAACAATAGCAGCAGCAGCAACAACAACAGCAACAATAGCAGTAAACGGCAACCAAGGAAACATAATCAAGCTAATATGGTGGGAACTGGTGCCAGTCTCTTGAATCGCAAGGAGCGAGGAACCAAAGATGGAAGTAAGTCAAGAATATTCCAAGATTGTTTTGAACATATTTTTTGTATGTCATTTCCACCACTCAAACTTCTCGCTCACTCTGCAATATTGATATGTCAATTTTACAGTTACCCTTGTCGAGGACCCCACAGAAGAGTTTGATTTCCAGGCGCATTTGAAAGAATTTGACAAAGAACAAGAGAAAGAAGATGACGACGAAGCTGGTGACATGCCCACCACTGGAGCAAGCTACGAAAAGGATGATTTCTTTGATTCTATATCTTGCGATGCCATTAACAAGCAAGCAGGTATAGACAACCGTCTGCGTGGATCGACAGAACGTAGTTTGAATACCGAAACCTTTGGAGCCGTGGCTCTCAATTCACAACGAAACAACAACCGACGACGACGTGGTGGTGGTGGTGGAGTTGGAAGTGGTGGTGGACGCGGGAGAGGCGGTCGTGGGAGAGGTCGTGGTCGAGGTAGAGGGCGCGGAAGAGGAGGAGGCAGAGGTCGTGGAGGTAGCGAACAACACCAGCCACAAGCGCAAGCGGCCAACTAGGTTTTTTTCTGGTGAAAGAATGAATTATGACTGCAGTATTGGATCAAGAGTGAATAGAACACCGCTTGGAACAGGTATAGTGAATTGATTCTGAGTAGAAAAAGATTAAGTAAAACGAATTGAGATCCTTTTTAAATTTATCTTGGCAATACGGTAGAACGTTTATTTTTTCAGTAGCAGCTATCGCACGTTCCAATCAATCGGGGCTTTGCCTTGCTCTTCCAGTGCTTCGTTGCAACGGCTGAAGCATTTGGATCCAAGGAATGGAGAGGCTGTCTTCCTGGCTCCGAGAGGACTAGGGTGGCTTGTTTTTATCAGAACGTGTTTTGTATCGTCAACTTTTCCAGCCTTTTTTTGGGCTGGGGTCCCGAACAAGAGAAACACTAGCCCTTCCTTTTCGGTGTTGAGATACTCGATGATAAAATCTGTGAATTCTTCCCATCCTTTCTTAGCATGGCTATTGGCCTCTCCCCGGCGCACTGTGAGGACTGAGTTGAGAAGTAGAACGCCCTGTTTTGCCCAGTGTTCCAAGTTGCCGTGTTGCGGAGCGTCAATACCTACGTCATCCATAGCTTCGCTAAAGATATTCTTGAGCGATGGAGGAGGTGGAACTCCCTTCCTCACAGAGAATGCAAGTCCATGGCCTTGACCGGGACCATGATACGGATCTTGCCCAACCACAACAACTTTGACTTTCTCTAGAGGGCATAGATTCAAGGCAGAAAACAAATCACCGTGCGGCGGATACACAGTCTTGCCAGTGGCAATCTCTTGTTGCAAGAAAGTTGCAAGAGATTGAAAAGTAACATTATCCTTTGCTATCTCTGATAGAATCGTTTTCCATCCAGGATCAGTGAGACTCGACAGAAGACTTTGGGTTGGTGCCGATGAGTTCAAGATATCCCAATCATGTTTTTGTTGTTGCTGTTGTTGCTGCTGTTGCCTGTCTGGTGTTGGCGATAGGCAACTCATATTATTTGTTCTTGTTGGTGCCGGGCTGCTGCTAGGTTCACTCGGAGTCGACGCGGAAGGTGGAAAACGTTCGTGGAGTGGCATGATGAGTTGCTCCTTGGAATACCAAATAGTTCTCCCATGAGGTCCATTCGTATCTTTGATGATTAAGTTGCCCTTTGGACATATTTGCCTTCCGTAGCATTGAAGCTTCATCTCAAATTGTCCCTTGGATCCGTCAACATTAGCATACACACCTCCTTTCTGCCGTGTCATGCCTTGCGCTGCATACGATTCCAGTGCGACGTTTTGAAGTTCTCGAAACAGACGACGCTGTTCTTCTTCGTCTATCTCTTTTAACGTGGCAAACGGGTCGATACTAGCACGATACAGCCCGTCGGCCAAAATGTAATTCCCCACTCCGCAAATGTTCTGTAAATGTATCAAAGGTAGAATCATTATTCGAAACGTGAGACGCTTGCTCGAGATCCAACAACAATATGACTAAGACTCCAGAATAGCTTCCCCTACTCACCGCTTGGTCCATGAGAAATTTGCATACATTCACCTCAGGACTTTTCTTGGCCACAATTTCTACAAAGACATCCTCCGTTGTCGACACTGAATCCAATATATCAGGTCCTAACGACTCTAATTTGTTGTCCAATTGGTCCTTGGAGAGACTTAGTTTCATGGTTCCAAAGTTGCGCGTATCATGATAGTGCAATTTGTTTTTCCTTTGCATAGCTGTATCAAGCACTTCCAAATACCATCTACCATGCAAACTGTTTTCCTCGTGTATTCTTTCGCTCACAAACTTGCCTGTCATGCCCAGCGTGATCCATCTATAACAAGCATAGGGGGGTTGAGAAACTATATCAGTTATTAGCGTCGAGCATGCGTACAAAAAAACGTTTCTGGTAAGCTTGATAGGCGCTTACATTGAACGCTGAAAGTCATCATCATCTGGTGGCGCCTTACAGCCATTATCCAAAATAATGTAAATGAATTTTCCCTTAGCTTGCCAAGATAATATCATATCCGTCTCCAGTGGCTCATCGTCCTGGCCGCCTTGAAAGGGAGTCATGGTCGCAGCAAACTCCTCAAAACCATCAGGTTTGCCATGTTGTACATATCGTCCCGAAACAAAGTGAACGTCCAAGAGACGTCTTCCCACTCCACCTTGTAACTGATCAACCAGAGTTCGGACTTCTGGACCTTCGGGCATCATGGTGATGATGCTGCGTGTGGCAATGGTCCGCCGACCTCCCGAGACAAAAGAACGCCTCGAACAAGGACGAGGACGAAGCGTTTTCCCGAGAAACGACGAGGATAGTGGCATGACCAAGCAAGAATTTAGAAAGAGGGAAATGAGAAATAAAGACAGAATTGGATGCGGCATAGCTTCATCGCGTTGCATTTCTTAATGCTGTACATCTTCGATTTCATTGGAACTTCGTAATAACTACTAGGCTGCTACTACTAGTAGCTACCTGGTAGCTAGCTAGTAGAGACTACTACTACTAGTAGCTACTGTAGCTAGCTAGAGTCTACTACTACAGCTCTACTCCTACTGTACTAGCTAGCTAGATAGTAGTAGACCCTACTCTAGCTAGGCTAGAGTAGCTAGCTAGTACTGTCGTAGACTACTACTACTACTAGCTAGAGTAGTAGAGACTAGTAGTGTAGCTACTACTAGCTAGTAGTAGTAGTAGACTAGCTAGTAGACTAGTAGTACTAGCTAGTAGTACTACTAGCTAGTACTACTACTCTACTACCTGGTAGCTAGCTAGCAGAGCAGACTGAGATGATTAATATTTTTCAGAAAAGTGCGAGGGCAAGGGTTTTGGACATTCAGTCGTTCATTATTGATCTCCATGTGCGTTGGCGGCAGTATATATATTATTAATCTACGCTCGACCTAAAAAAAATCGTCGCTTCTTGCCGAGCAAACTGAATAAAGTCACTGTGCGGCCCCAAGCCCAATCTCCATCTTAATTTCAACATTTATTTTGGTCTGGGTCAAAAAAGTCTGGACCCAGTTTGACCACCGGACAAAATTTGACAAAAATAACACGTCATATTTCATCTCAGGTCTGCCTGAAAGTTTTACGCTTTCGTACCTCCGTCTACCAATTTAACGATGGCATCTCTTCCCTCCACGACGCCTTCGTTGCCACTTCCACTTCCGAAAGGCACAATAAAGGCTGTTCTCTTTGACCTAGATGGAACTTTGCTGGACACGGAAGCATTGAGTGATAAAGCGAATTTGAAAAACTTTAATGGCATGCTGCCTCCTCATGTCCAAGATGAGATTGATAAAATCGATGGGCGCCTACCCTGGGAAGCCAAAAAGCAAATTTTAGGCTTGAGAGCGTCGTCGTGGGTACCAATATTGATAAGTTACGCCCAAGAAAAATGGGGCGTCACAACGCCTTTGTCAATAGAGGAATTTGCCAAAGGATGGGAAGACAATTTGAATAGTTTTTGCGAAGAAATCAGGGCGTGCCCTGGAGCCACTCAAGTTGTTTCCCAATTTGTCGAAGCAGGTCTGCCTATGGCGATTGCCACGTCGAGTCGACAAGCTGCTGTGGCCAAAAAGCGGAAACGGTACGATTGCAATACTCTGTTTTTTTTTGCCCTGGCACTTTTGGTTTCTTTGATTTCCTGCTTCCTTAGTAATAGACAAATTGGCTTGCTAATATTTTGGCATCTCTCTTGCTGCGCAATCAGACATGAAAGTATCTTCCAACACATATCAAGCGTAACCTGTGGCGATGATCCAGAACTGAAACATGGCAAACCAGCTCCAGATATTTACTTACTGGCTGCCAAACGAATGGGGGTAAATCCAGCTGAATGTCTCGTCTTTGAAGATGCCATGGTAAGCCTAAGAGAAGCTTATAATTTATTAAGTTTTTCACGGGATATCAACATGTTATTCACGACTCACAAATCCTATATTTTCAAAATGGCAGAGTGGGGTTATATCAGGAAAGGCCGCCGGCTGTTATGTGGTCGCCGTCCCTGATCCTCGATTTTCACCCGAGGAAAGGGCAGAATTTGCCGCCATTGCTGATGTTGTCATCGATGATTTGACACAGTTCGATGGCAGTAATTTTGGGCTCAACTAGCTCGGATGTAGCCACTACGTCAAAAGTAACTACTAGCGAGCTAGATTTTCCATTGCTTATTGAACAAATGATTAATAGCATGTATTGCACAGTTAGATATTAACAGAATACGGAGACGATTGTATCTCTGGTTTGCCCTCACTTTGTCTCTCCCGTGTTCACTTTTTCCGTGACGTGTTACTGAATTTGAGCGCGACAACGGAGTGTCGTACGACATTAGTCATTACTCGATTATTCCTACCCAATGGCCTGCCACTGCGCATTAGCATCACGCTGCCTCGTATTCAAACAGTCATGTCTGGAGATGGACCGAACTCGGCGGCGATCTGATCGGCAATCTTTTCCGTGGGAACAAACCAATGTCGACAGATAGGACAGCGCTTCTTTCCTTTCGATAACCACATCATCATGCACTCGTAGTGGTAACCATGTACGCATTGGCCGTCTTCGAGCGGGGAAACGACAATTTTATCACCGACCTGGTAGTGACAGATGCAAATGGCACAACTTCCGTCCACGACACGGCGACACTTAACTTTGCCTCTACACTTGATTTTTACAGAACAATCAGATGGTTCGATGTTTCCTTCGTCGGATAAAGCGCAATGTGTCTTGCCCGCGTCATAGCCTCCAATGAGATCTTTTTCGCGAACAACATGAGTGAAACTCTTGAGAGCGTATTCGTACCAACTGCGTCGCTCCGCACGCTTCGTCAAGATTCGTTGTTCACGATCGGCTTCTTCCTCCGGTGACATGGGCGATGCAGCGGGATGAATGGTTCTACCACCGAGGTAACGCGCGAGATTACCGTTGATGTTCACATCCATGTCTTCGTCTGGTAGTTCCCGACCTTGTTGCAAATGTGTAGGCATCTCACGGCAACAAGGAACATATTGCATAAGGATCTCTCGCAAGATGAAAATGCAAATAATTACGATGCAGAGGAGGAGCAAGATAATGAAACCGAGCATGATAGTCTCTTCTTTGAGTTCCTGCAGGGAAAGTCCTTCGGGATCGGAGCGATTCTGGTTCTCCAATCGACGAGACTTGAGCGAGACAAAAGCAAACTGGTCCATCTTGGGTACGATACGGGATGTTGCGTTGGTTCTTTGAGCTGTTCGAAGTAACGACAAAGATTTTGCGTTGGTGCAATTGTGAACAGAGGAAAAATGTCTCTTTTGTGGGAAAAAGAAAACCGCTTCGAACGAATCAAATTGAGTCACGGAATAAAAGGTCGCTCAGTTAGTCCAAGCAACAAAAACATTATTGCTTTCTCCCCGCCGAAATTTGCCAGCTGTTGGTGGCTGGTAGTCTAGCTAGTGGCTAGTACTAGCTAGTAGATCTAGTAGGATAACTCCAAGCTTCGTGTCGTAGTCGTTATATTATTGACTACCAACCACTAAAGTTACCAAACTTCTTCTTGACCGGCTGTTTACTTTCAGCAGGTTTGGGAATGTCTCCCTTTAAGTCTGGAAGACTATTCCCGTCGCCAAAAACATCATCCTTTGTTGTAGTGGCCGGAGGTGCTGTCGCCATTGGCTCTTTTGATAAGTAACGCCCTATTTGGGACCTACTATCATCACTGGCGATCGCGTTGAGGCTTGGAGTCTTTTCAGTTGGGGCATTGCTTGTATTTGTCTTGTTCTCACGTGCTCTAGCGCTTGCCTCAATGCGCTTTCGCTCTAGCTCTTCTGCCTCTTTTACTGGATTCTCGACAATGATTGTATTCAGGATGTGGACGCCTTCCAAGGGGCGATCCTTTTTGTCCGTAGCAATTTTCTCCATCTCTTTCAACACTGATAGTCCATCCCCAATTACGACTCCAAAAACTGAATGCTTATTGTCCAGGTGTGCGCAAGGTGCAAACGTTAGAAAGAATTGACGGCGGTTTGTGTTGGCCCCTGCATTGGCCATAGATAGAATGCCCGCACTATCATGTTTTAGACGATGATCGAATTCATCTCGAAAAGCACCACCCCAAAAGCTTTCATCGTCGTCATCATCCGCGTCCTTTGGAGGCTTTCCTCCCTGAATCATAAAATTCTATGACATGATTCGAGCAATTGACACACGGTTAGTCAACAGAGCAGTTACTAGATACGCAGAAGTTCCACCCAACCAGGAACGAAAAGATCGTACCTTGATGAGTCGATGAAACGACGTTCCATTGTACTTATGTGCCTCACAAAGCTTGATAAAATTGGTTGATGTGCGTGGTACTATATCACAATGGATTTCCAGCATAATATCTCCCAAATTCGTTTGCAACCGCACGTATCCCTTCTTTTTCCTTCGACGCATCACCTGAAACATGGATGTCAAAATTTCCTCCTCTGTAGCTTCTCGGGCATCGTTGTCGTAGGAAATGGACATGGCAGAACTGGTTAGCGATCCAGACAATCTTCCAGTTGTTTGCTTCACCCCCGTAACATCGCTCGCAAAAATCTTGAGCCGTTTGCCGTCCTTGGCCAGGTCGGGTGCTCCTCTCTTCTTGGCATCTTTGGCCGTTTCCTCTTTTTTGCTCGTATTAATTTTATCCAAGATCCGACTGGCAGTTACGCTGTGTCGTATATTTTGTTTGGGTGGTGCTTTGCTTTCAATGTGTCGCTGGTTCCTGATATGATAAAAGCTGTTAATGTCACGCAGTTTGTTGAAAACATCGTCGTTGGGATCGTTCAATACAATAACATCTTTCTTCTTGTTGAATCTTAATCCCGTTGTCAGATCTACGTAGTTCTTTGCTTTGACATTTAATTCCTGGTAGGCTTCATTCGAATACACGTTGGCTTCGTTCCCAGGAGGATTCTGAACGATTGCAACAATTTTGGTGTGATCTGCAAACGGCTTGGTCACTACCGGACACTGCCATCGTCCTTCTTCGTCTTTATCCATGACCAGAGCTATCAAATCGTTGGATGTCATGGGGTTTCCCGTGACTGGATCAATTTTGTGCTCGGCCAGAAATGGTTCAATGGCTGTTTTTTCAAAAATGATCCCATTCTTGGTACAGACGGGCGATTCAAACGGCATCAAGCTCAATGCGCAACAGTTGAAGGGCAATTTCCGGGTAGCATTACTACCAATAGCACTAGGTTGATTTCCCGAGCGTAACTGAGAGTTGGCACGGTGTTCCCGCGCCGATTGATATTGCTTTTCCTTTTGTCGTTTGACCTTTGAAAACAACAACAAAATATGAGAGAGGATAATATTAGAAAACGAAGCACACTGAAGCAAATTGAAAATCTCAAACGTACCATTGCGACTGAGTTTATCTACTCTTCATGGGCAGCCAACCAACCGTTACTAGCTAGACTTCTGCTAGTCTTTTCGTCAAGTTTAAGTAATTTACTCTGCGCACAATTATGTTGTGTTGGAGTACGGCCTACGACAAGTATTATTGGTTGTGGTGGTAAGAAATAAAAATAAAAAATAAAATAATAATAATTGACCCTCTAGCTAGACTAGTGGAGGTACAATCATTTGTAAATTTTGTTTTAGGGTCGAGGATAGATTCAACTCATGACGTTTTTATGAGTCGTGCCTACTGGTCTACTCGCCTAAAAAATGTTATTGTATTTATTTATTTTTACGAGTATTTGATACAGTATTATTATTTACTTGAGCAAAGATTCGAAACAAAACAAAAATAATATACTACCTACTACGTAATACACTCGTTTCTCGTTTGATCTTTGATCTTCTCCAAACGCATTGCGAGCCTCCTTTTCAAACTCCAATTTCGTCACCAAGAAAAGCAGAAAAGCCCATGAGGATCGCACCAGTAGATATTGCTGGTTTGGCCAGATTTATTCTTTCGGACAAGTGCAAGAGCATCTGTGTGCTGACGGGAGCTGGTGTTTCTGTGGCAGCGTCGATACCAGATTTTAGGAGCCCTGGTGGCATGTATGATACACTGCGGCCTGAACTAATTACGGCCACCGAATCTCAACGAAGGATCATGAAGATTGACCCAACCTACGTTGTAACTTGGGAATTGTTTCAACAGAATGCCTTTCCTTACTTGGAAGTCCGAAGACCATTTATTTTGGGCACACACAAAAAGCCATGGAAGGCTACCATCGCCCATCGATTCTTTGAATTACTTCACACCAAGACCAATAAATTAACAAGGCTTTATACGCAAAATATCGATGGTTTGGATCACCAGTGTCAAGATCTTCCACCGGATAAAATTGTCAACGTTCATGGGAGTCTATCACAGGTGTGTGTTTGTGTATTTTTAATTTTTAATGCTGCCTGACGTTTATTGCTGATCAGCGAGTCGTCAAGTCACTCTGATAAACCTTCCTTATTTGTATGTCGTTAATCTTGTCACACCCTTTGATCTTTGCAGGTGGCATGCGAGAACTGCGGTGAAGAAGTGGACATGGACGAATTCTGCATGGCAGTCGAATCGAACATCAAGGACATCTACAACCCATAAAATGGTCCCAAGGAATCGACCCCCATCCCTTGTCAAGGGTGCCAGAAACCAATGGTCAAGCCAACCACTGTTCTGTTTGGACGCAGTTTGCCGTCAGAGTTCTTCGAAAGAACAGCAGAGGATCTTCCCAATGTGGATCTCTTAATTGTGGCAGGTACGTCTTTGGTTGTCTCTCCTGCCAATTCTCTGGTCTACAATGTTCCAAAATTCACTGTGCGGGTTGTTGTCAATCAGGAACCGGTAGGAGAAGACTTAGGCATTGATCATTCGTCTGATAGCGAACGAGATCTCTTTGCAAAAGGGAGTTGCGATGAAGTTTTTCTAGAGTTGATTCAAGAGCTGGGCTGGATGAAAGATATCCAGGCCAAAGCTGGTGACTTACCGGAGCAGAGCGCCAAGCTAATAGAAAGTCAAGGTTAGAAGCATGATTTTTATTTTTTTATCACACAAACCTATTGACAAAAAAAAGTACCAGACTAGGTCTAGTCTAGTCTACTATTGATAGACTGCAAAAGGCACTCCCTAATATGCAGTTGCTAGGGTTTGTGCAATAGCAAAGTTTAAGGCACGAGGTATAAGTCACGAAAGACAACAAAACAAAAACAACATCATTATCGTCTCATCACATCGCATGCACAATGCACATTGCACATACTCCGTATTGTACTACTCTTTGTTTACTCTCACAGAGAACATATTGGGCTAACCATTAGTAAATTTTGAGTAGGATAGCTAGTCGTTGAAATAGATCACCTTGACCAACATAATTTCACTGCCAGCCATGTCATCTCTCCCAAGAAAGGCGATGGGTAGTTCATCCAGTGTGTTGACAGCCATACCTCCGCTGATGAGAGCAGCTGTCAAGCAACCACAGGTTGGCGCCCTACCCAGTTCGGCATACTTGGACGCTGTTAATATTCTCAGTGAAGCTACAATGTTGGAAGCTTGTTCGCTGGCACTTTATGACAAAGACTACGAGAAAGGCAGGGATGCGGATGATGCCAAATCGGATCTTAGAAAGCTCTTGGATCTCGAGAAGAAGTGTCGACAAGCTGCCAAAGTAGTAAAGAAGGAAGCGATTCCAGCGCCTTCCATGATGCCTCCAACAATGCCAACCATGCCAGCGGCGCGGGTAAATGTTGCTGCTGTGAAGAAAGCAACAACTGGAATGTCTAGCGTCATGGGCAACGCTCCCAAGGCACTCGTGGGCAAGACGGCTGTTGCTGGGCAGGGAATATCTGCAGTCCGTCGAGGTAGCACGGGCGGCAGCCGTCCCAACATGCCGGTGAAACGTACTATGGTGCAACCAAAAGGTGCACAACGTGCCGAAAGCGACGATTCGTCTCTGGGGAGCGATCACCACGCCAACAAGAAGGCCCGGATCGGCAATGAAGGAGGAGACGCCCCGCCTCCTTCGGCGTTGACTTTCTTGAAGAAACTCAATCAGGAAAGAGAAACAACCACGACTACTAGCAGTCAGGAAAAGAACAACAAAACAGAACAAAATAATGACGAAGAAAGAAATGCACACGAGACAAGTGAATGTGGAAAACCTGGTCCACCACTGCCGCTGCCACAACGAGGGGGGACAAGGAAGAATCCTGTTCGGACATCTCGCCGCTAATATTGGTACTCTACCTGACGTATCACGCTACTAAGTGCACTATGAGTTTAATAATCTAAATAAGTTTTCACTCACTGGTTTCGTACCGTCGTTCTTTCTTGCGTTTCTTTGTGAACCCACGTTTCCTAGAAAAAGCATTTTTGACGGTCCCAGCCTTGATGGGATGACCCTCGTCGTCAAATTCCATAACATCCTGGCCTTTCAGAACCATGGTCTCTTGTTGCTCCTCCGCTTTTTGGACAACTTGTACCAACTCTCGTTCCTTCTCGTTGTAATACACAATACCACGGCCGGTTCGTTGGCCTGCACGACCACAGCGACCCATCCGGTGCAAATGCGCCACCACATTTCCGGCGAATTGCAGTTGAACAACGGCTCGAACATTGGGAATATCGACTCCTCGGCTGGCCAAGTCCGTACAGATTAGAACGGGAACCCCCGCGCTCTCTTCATCTTCCGAGTTGAATTGTCGAAATTGATCCAGATTAAAAGTACGATCTTCGAGGGACATTTTGGCATGGTACGGAAGGCTGTTAATGCCACTCTGCTCAAGTGCCGTTTGGACACCTTCCACATCGTCTACGCTATTTACAAATAGCATCACCTTTTGGCCTTTCAATCCACCCTCGGACGGGTCCTGATTGAGCATCTCAGTGAAATGCTCCAGTCGTTCCTTTTTGCTTTCCATGTCTTTCCACACAGTAGGTTGCGATAAGCCATAGTGACGAGCATTGTGCATACCGTCCAAAGTCACTCGTTTGGCGCGAGGATATTTCTTTTGAATGTAAGCATCAACACTGCGTAATCCATAGTCCGGCAAGGTTGCTGCGACAAACACATGTTGCGTCCGGGGAACTTCGTGAATCGGATCCAATTTGTCGGCTCTTCGATAACCCATCAGGACCTGTTCCAAAGGACGAATATATCCTCCATCCAGCAGCATATCGGCCTCGTCCAAAATCAATGTGGCAATATCGGCAAACATGTTGATGTTCTTGGGATTCAGTCCCAGTGTTCCGACTGCAGCCGGTGTGGAAATCACCAAATCCACTGGTGGCGCCTTTTCCATGACGACGCTGCGAAAGGCTTGAAAGTCGTTGAGCTCTTTCAGATTTCCCGGCATGATAGCAATGCGTACCATATCTTGCTCGGCTACATTCTCGTTGTTTGGCAAATCGTCCAAAACCGGTGCACCAATTCCACCTCCTACCAAGGCGTTTTTGCCACCGCTCAAGGCCAAGGCCATGCGTACTACTTGTTGCACTAATTCTTTATTTGGTACTAAAATCATCGCACGAGCATAAACGTATCCCAGTTCCGCTTCAGTGTTACTGGTGTCGCCTGACAGTTGTTCTTTTCGTTTTAAAATATCATCCAAAATGGGAAGTAGGTACGCCAGAGTTTTGCTGCAAGAAGTAGTGTTTGAAGAGAAATAATAATAGGATAAGAGATGTGAATGTTATTTCTAAGGAATACACAACCATACATACACGCACCAAACAGTGACTATCTTACCCGCTTCCCGTTTCGGCTCCAATTGTCATGTCGGTGCGTGGAACTGCAGACAACGCTTCAAACGTGGCCGCTTGCACGGCCGTCGGTCTTTCGTGGCCCAGTGCCTTGATTCGATCGAGCAATACCTTGGAACGAATGCCCATGGATTCAAAAGTAACATCTGCGCCGGCAAAAATTCCTCCCGGTTGTTCTTCTTCCGTTTGCGAGGAGAACAAACGACCAATGAATTGTTGTGCGTATAGTGGCCTTCTACCAAGTGTATTGGCTGAATGTGCAAATTGTCTTCCTTGACAGGCAGTATTTTTATTCCTTGTTTCGAAAGCAACTGATCTTCTATTTATCCAGGCCAAACAAGTGTTCCTTCTATTAGTAGCAGTAGAGATCCCTATTCGTCGAGACATCGCCGGTTGCGAAGAAGCTCGAACGAGAGAGGAGAACATGATGAATATCAGTAGCTTGGAAAGAAAGAAACCGCAACCTCCACTTAATAATATGAATTGTTGGAATTTCATAAGTGTTCAAGACAAATTAATGAGGGCGCTGCTATGAGGGCTATGTTCATGTAACAGGTACTAGTAAACTTGATGTGCGCTGATGCATCGACCTTAAAGAGTAAACATTCAGACAACAACAAAATAATAATGATATTATGATGAGACAGGTTGATTATCATTCTCTAATCTATTGATTGGTTCTCAAAAGTCGACCCACCCAGGCATCAGCTGAATAGCTATGCACGAATGAATGACACAAAAGTACGGGGTATATGTAAAAAGATGTACCACTGGGTGTACCATTTTGGTGTACTTGGGTGTACTGGGTACACCAAAAGTACACCTTTTTACAAGTTTTTGCAAAAAGGTGTACCATGGTAGACTTGAACCCATGACCTTTTTGCCCTGCCTGGGTGGACTTTTGTTTACTGTAGAAAAAATAGTAGTAACATTAAAATAAATTGTTTTTATATTTTATTTTCTCTTGTTCCACCAACAATACTCACTACCTATACAGGAGCAAAGCTAGCTCACTGAGGTAGTGCCACCCATACAGGAGTGTAGCTAACTCATTGAGGTGGTTAGTAGTAGAGTTAATAAGGATGATCTGCCTTTGTTGACACGAGACAAACCCCTTAAAGTCTTTCTGTATTCCTAAACAGCCAGTTCTGGTTAGGATTCTCTGGAAAGGTGCTAAGGCATGATATCATAAATTTGGAAAGCTTAGCATTACATTGTTAATCTCATCAAATTAATAATTGATACACTGTCACTTTTTAGCTTTTGTTTGTTATTTTGGGAAAATTCTTCACCATCTCTTCAAAGAACTCTTTTGCTTTAGTTTCAGCTATTTTGTGTTTAAAAATGGACAATAAGAATACATTGAATTTGCCTGCAAACCATGCTGAAACTTTAGCCTCAATGCATGTGGTTTTCCGTGATCTTGTAGATGGGGCATTTGAATTTTTGCAACAGAGACGACACTATGATGCTCCCCTTCCTTCTAGTAGTACTACTACTCCTACTAGAAATAGTACCATGACCGGTGCCTCTTCTTCACAACCAGCAGTGGAGAGAACACAGCACCACCACCACCATAGTGTTAGCAAATTCACAACAATGACACTAAACACTCCTCCTCCTCCTCCTGCTGCTGCAGTTCACAACAAAAAGTGCAGCACTTCTTGTTTTCCCAGCAGGAGCGGCAGCGGCAGCAGCAGTCCTACTATGATTTGTTCTCAAGAGGAGGACGATAGATCTCAGAACAGTGGTGTTTCCTCAACTGCTGTCGTTGGTGCCACTACTACCACTGTGGCTGGTGTTGGTGATGTTTATGACAGCATAACTGAGGATCATCATCATGTTCAAGTTCCCTCAGGAGAAGATGAACATACTAGCAGCAGTAGTAACAAGAAAAACAACAACAACGACAACAAGAAAGAAATAAGAATTGAATTCAAAAGAAAAAGAAAAGAAGAAAAAGAAAAACAACTACTAAGATGCCACAGCACCCGAATACCTCATGGCTGGTCAGCCCGTCCTCATACTTTTTCAAAAAAGGGAAGGAGACCAGTTTGCAGAGGCTGCATGAAAGTCATCGAGCCAAGAGAAAAAGCTGTTAGGCATAAATTTTTTCAACGCCTGGGAGATGAATATGAAACAATCCACCAATTTCATTGTAGGGCAGCATGCATGTTGCATCTTTCAAAAGAACACATCAGGCAATTTATTATGAAGCCATGGAGTGACTCTCAAGTTCAACTAGTTGCAGAACACATTTCAAAGACAATGAAACAATGGTCATAAGAGCAAGAAATACAAAACAAACAACAAGTGGTGCACAAGAAGAGTCAAAGCTAGATGCAGGGAGGAGTGCTATCAAACTTTTACTTTGGTAAATTCATTTTATGTTGTTAAAAGTAGTGTTTGCATTTAAACTTATACTTGAGTAAAAGCATATTACATAGGTAAAAGATTCAACAAGTGTCAAACTTTTACTTTGGTAAATGCATTTTATTTTGGTAAAAGCATTTTATTTTGGTAAAAGAAAAAGTACACCTTTTTCACCGTTTAGGGTTAGAATTAGTACACCTTTTTCACTGGTACACCAAAAAAGTACACCCAAGTACACCTTTTTCACTGGCCCCAAAAGTACGTGGTCTCTATCTGCGTCTCCGTCTGATCCCCGTAAATTAGACATTCAGTTTTTTTTTGGAAAGAAGGAAAACGAAAGATTGAGTGAACAACGAACGTTTTCTACAACGAGTGAACACAATTTTTACTAAAATAACCATGGCCTCCTCAGTAGCCTCGAAAGCCACAGCAGCAACATCCAAGATCGCGGGAAAGCATCCCAAGTTTCGTTATTTGTCTGCTTGGTTTTGTCCCTTTGCTCATCGAGCAACTTTGGCCTTTGAACATCACAAAGGACGGGTCGATTACGAATGGGTAGAGGCACTGGGTTGGAACCTACAGAAGGACGAGACGTCGGTCACTGGAACAGGTCAAGATTGGTATTATCACTGGAAGTCCGAGGAACTGACGCGCGTCAACAAATCTGCCCTGGTACCTACCCTGATTGCTATTGACCCAGATACACAGGAAACTGACGAATCCAAAGTGGTATACGAATCGCTTGTGTGTATTGATTTTATCGACCAAATAAGCGGTGCTACGGGAAAGGATCGATTGGTCTCGGAGGATCCTTTTTGGGCTGCCAAGTCGAGGATTTGGGCCGATAAAGTAAACCGAGAATGTTGCTCTCCCTATTATGGCGTATTGGTCCGAAAGGAAGATCATGAACGTCGCGAATTCTTTAATCATTTGATCAAAGGTCTAGAGACATTTTCTGGCGAATTGAAGAAGACCACTGGTCCAACGTATCTGCCAGATGGGCAACTCTCCAACGTTGATTTGGTTCTTATTCCTTGGGCCTACCGATTTTACGTCTTCGAGC
>Ga0210025_1002133_pt1 | contig 19914 bp, 11 predicted proteins | sample CryGeyme20150102_FD_183989 | JGI IMG/M metagenome (GOLD analysis project Ga0210025, IMG submission 183989) | Groundwater microbial communities from Crystal Geyser aquifers in Utah, USA - Crystal Geyser metaG 2015-0102 (SPAdes) (version 2) | ecosystem: Environmental > Aquatic > Deep subsurface >...
GTAGTAGTAGTAGTAGTAGTAGTAGTAGTAGTAGTAGTAGTAGTAGTAGTAGTAGTAGTAGTAGTAGTAGTAGTAGTAGTAGTAGTAGTAGTAGTAGTAGTAGTAGCTAGTAGTAGCTACTACTACTACTACTAGTAGTAGCTACTCTAGTAGTAGTAGCTAGTAGTACTAGTAATAGTAGTAGTAGTAGTAGTAGTAGTAGTAGTAGTAGTAGTAGTAGTAGTACTAGAGTACTAGTACTACCAGGTACTAGCTAGTAGTACTAGCTAGTAGTACTCTACTAGTAGTAGTAGTAGAATACCAGCACTCGTTGCGACAACATGCACTTTTACTTCTCATACTTTTATTTTGTATTGTTTTCGTAGGAGCTACAGAGTACGGCAAGCTGTGAATTCGAGTTCGAAGTAAAAGTACGCGTGTACTGCTACATCGCTGGCGGACACGCTGCAGCTGGCGGCACCACGTGACTTCCTCAAAATATTCAAAATTACCCGTGCTGTGTACCTGGTCTACGCTAGGACGCTAAGGCCAAGAGTGTTTACGAGAGAGCAGCGACGAAGTTCAAAACTGGCCTTGCTTGTACATATTATTATTATTATTATTAAAGCTATTCATGCAGAATATTGAAGTCAATGTGAATGACAATAGCACGGACGTCAACGGTCCGCAAGACCTTTTGATCATCGACGACCAACACCAACACCGCTACTGCCGGGACGAGGACGACGATCTTCTCGTCGACGATGTCGGTCAAGCCGTCCGTAAAATCATTCGGGAGCTTCAAAACGACAATATTAGTAGTGGTGACGATGGTGACGATGGTGGCTGTGTAAATCGTTTGGAATTGGAAGATGGCTATCTCACGGATTGGTTCAACAGTAATCCCTCTGCAAACATTGCCGCCTTTCTTGACGCATTGCGGCAAAATACGACAATACAACATGTCTCAGTGTCAGGGGATTTTTTCTTAACGATTTCTGAAATGATAGAGCAACGAAATGACGATAATGATGATGAGGAGGAGGAGGAGGAGAGAATGGAATGGCAATTCTTGAATGTCATTAGTAGACTTCCAGAGCTTATCACGCTTGAGATTAGAGAAGGCATGGATTTCAATGGCATTGCCCTTCCCGTCACTCAGTTTCAACTACTATTGCGGCAGGCCACGAACCTTCAAATATTAATATTACGGTTTGTGGAACTTGAAGTTCCCGACAATTCTGTTATTGTTGAGAATGACTTTGATGCGAGCATCTCAAGCTTGACCCGTGGAGCCGATCAACATCAAACGAACAATCAGATTTTGTTGGAGGCCTTTCGTCACTGTCCGGCCCTGCAAGAGGTGACATTTTCTCAGCTTCGTATGGGAGAAGGACTGGATCTTGAAACTTTATTCCAGGGTCTAGCGATATTGCCCAATTTACGCCAAGCGAGAATTCACATGGCAGTACAAAGACAACAACTACACCGACGACTACGGAGTTCACAACGTCGTCAACACAACCAAGATGATATTGGTCGGCAAGCTCGATTACAAGGTATTTGTGAATCCAACACCTTGCAACTTTTGGAATTATCGAGTCTCCAGCTCTTGGATGAAGAAAGAATGCTACAAACGCTACGAACAAACACGTCCATTCGAAACATATCTCTGGCGGAAGTGGAAGTCTCCTTTTCTGGGTGGACAGAATTGGCTCAATTGTTCAAAAGAGGGGTACAGGATCAACAACAAGAGAATTGTGGGGCGCTTGAATGTCTGCGACTGGATAAAATGATAGGACTGGACGATGATTCTATGCATGTACTTTGTCATGCTCTGATACCAAAATCCACTGCGTCGGTACCTACTCTAAAACAACTCCAACTTTGTAATATTTTGGATATGGGACGACGAGGCTGGAGAGCCATCAGTGAAATGCTTACCGTCAATGATAGTCTTACTCACTTATCGCTAGAAAACTGTCAAGGAATGGATGATGATGCCGTTACGGGGATTGCAAGTGCTCTGAAGCACAACATTACATTGCGCCATTTGGAAATGCAAGTCTTTTCGGGTCAGTTAGCTACGCCAAGTTACAAAAAAGGACGGCAAGCTCTAGTGGATGTGCTTGCATCTGGCAATAATATTTCACTGGAACACCTGTTTACACGAGCCACAGGGGGACAAGACGTCCAGTTGGATTTTTTCCTAAAGCTCAATCGGACAGGACTTCGCCAATATGTTCTCGAGCAGTATCATGCGCAACAGTCCACGGTAAATCAACAGGAAGATGCCTGGTGCACTGAATTTATGACTACCTTGATTCCCTACTTGGACGACTTGGACGTTCTCTTTTACGTCCTCCAAACGAATCCAGCTTTCGTCATGTCGTGTTTTCGGTTACTCTAATAATTTCCAATGGTTCGGATGTGACAATGTCAATTGCAGACCACGAGTTATTGAGAGACTCTCCAATATTCTCCAATATTGGTGATTCTTCGTCCGGTTTTTATGCAAGACTATAGGAGGTGAAAGAGGGAGACCTCCTTCGGGACACACACATCAGTCTGATACGTAGCTCGCTTCTGGGCGGAGAGGATGAATGTATGTTTTCAGATCCGTGCAATTGGCGAAAGATCCAAGTCTCTGATTTGAAAAGTAAAACAACTCCTACACTTCCTTCCACTTGGATTGATGAGGAAGACTACGGCACACTGTCATACCTACAGAAAGCACTCACCACTCACTTTCATTATTTCAAAGAAGTCGAAAACCCTATCTCCATACAAAGGAACGATTCAAATTTTTCTACTACTACTAGCTAGTTGGTCTAGCTAGTAGTACTACTACTAGCTACTAGAGTAGACTACGTAGCTACTAGTAGTAGCTAGACTACTACTACTAGACTGGCTAGTAATAATTTATACGGTAATGTTTCGCTTTTAACTCTCACAAATCTCAAAAATTGAGGGAGAAGATTCTAGTGTTCTTGGTTGAAAGAACTTGTAACTTGTACAACGAGTGTAGGAGTACTCAATATTCCATACATGATATTATTACGTAACAACTCGCTCTGAAGTCTCAAGAATATCTATCTTATTAAGTGCTACAAGGAGGTTAAAATAAACTGCAAAGATGATCCCTGCAGGCCCGAAGAGGATACTAGGCCAACACCGAAACCAGCAAGATAACAAACGTATCCTCTGTCTTGCCAAGGCAATTGCTGCTGTGTTGGTAGGAGTAAAGTTCTTCTTCCTGCGGGAGGATTATCACAGCCTTCAAAGCGGCCATAGGCCTCCGTCAAGACTACGGTACGATCGAGGAGAGCCGTCTTTGCGCTTAGAATTTCATCTTGGTCAGCATATAGATAATATTACAAAAGGAGCAAGCTTCAAAATTCTACAGCTTGGCGATAGTAAGTTCGTCCTTCTTCGTTTGGTTTCACCTTATCTTTTGATTCATCGTGAACGCTAACAAGCGGGAATTAATTGCAGTCCATTTGGGAGAGGCTTCCTGGACGGACTGGGGACCCGAACAAGACCGAAAGACGTTTGAAGTATTGGACTGTGTGATTCCAGAAGAAAAGCCAGATTTGATAGTATTGTCAGGAGATCAGCTAACTGCAAATGATGTTCGGTTGAATGCAACAAGCTACTACTCTTTGCTAGGTCAACATCTGTCACGGTTTGGCATTCCTTGGTGTCTCATTTTCGGAAATCACGATGATCAGGCCTTTGAGATTCGCCTACCAAATGGCACCATTATCAAAGAGCCTGCCGAAACGAGTCGAGCTGAATTGCTGGCTGTCGATCAAGGGTTTCCGCTGTCTCTTACGCAGGCCGGTCCTAAGACTGTGTTTGGAAGCTCTAATTATGCCCTGGACGTCCATTATCCTTCGGCTTGGGAAAATCATGCGGAAAGAACCAGGCCAGAGCCAAATGGCTTGGTTGCTATGCAACTCATCTTTTTGGATAGCGGAGGCGGATCGCTGCCCCAGCAACTCCAACAGAACCAAATCGATTGGTTTCGTCGGATATATCGAAATGATACTGCCGCAGCTGCCGCTTTTCAGCACATTCCAACATATGACTTTGCGTACGACGGGAGTTTGTGTCATGGAATGCAAAAAGATCCAGTGGATTCAGTTTCAAAAGATCCTGGCATTGTTCACACACTACAGCAGGCAGGAAACGTGATGTGGCTGGGTGTTGGACATAACCACGGCAATGACTATTGCTGCCGTGTAAACCGGACTGGACTGGAACCAATGCCAAGCAGTTCTAGACAGATGCTGGCGTTGTGTTTTGGTCGTCATTCAGGGTATGGTGGATACAATAGAGGATGGGACCGTGGGGCGCGAATCTACCAAGTTTTTCTTCGCCGAAATGTAACACAGCAATCAGTGACCACGGAATGGAATTCTTGGGCCAGGTTGGAATCCGGAGAAATAATCGATCGCTACGCTCCAGTATGATAAAAGGGGAAAGTGTTATCTCCTGTTTGCTGCTTCAAACGTTCACAATTTTCGATCGCTTTTCCAGTGAACGGTGTGCCGCGGTCCAAGCTACCCTGCAATTTCACCTTGTCACAAAGATGCAAGCAATGTAGCACGCGAACCAAAAGCCCACAAACATGTCCATTCGATTGGTTCCTTGAAATGCTCCATTCTTGTCCCCACCTTGTAAAACGTAAGCTGGACTGCTTTCCGGTACAGGGAAGATGAGTGAGAAGAAGCATGGGTTCCTAATTTCCTGGAGCTTACTTGATTGATGAACTGACGAACGGGATATCCTTGTCGGCATTCAAATGAAATTTTCTTCCTGTTGTGTACAGGAAAGTAAGAAGTGCCTTAAGCGCTTATCGGCTCATAAAACAGTACTATCATCTTTGGTCAAGCGTTCGTATTCTTCTTTTCAGCCGTCATTTCACGATCAAAGCCTTCGTTTGCTGTCCGCCGTCCTTCCGTGATCCATTTCATATAGTTGTTGTTGCTGTTGTTATGACGCACATCATTGTCGTCATCCATCGTTTTGCTAATCAAATTTTTGAAGCGTACTTTCTCGCTCACCATTGCAATAGCGAGCCAGTGTGAGTTGTTGTTTGGTTTTTCAAGCAGGCGATCAATTGTTGAGCAGCTCTGCGTCTCCGAGAATCGCTACCTCGTCGATCTGCCATCCCTCTATTGCACTTCTCCGAACAGCTACTACTAGACTACTACTACTACTAGCTAATCCGAGTAGCTAGTAGTACAACGTAGCTACTGTAGTACGTACCACTCTGTAACTAACAAGTAGCTAATAGCTAGACAAGTCTACTGTACCCAGTGTCTACTACTGTACAACATCACATACACCACATACTTTCTCTTTAAAGTATTCTGTCTCTACCAAATTGGTGACATGGCGCCGAGAGATGCCCTAGCTAGAAAGCAAGCCTCAAATAAGTGATTGACAATGCCAAATTTTGCCGACCAAGTTTGGCATGGAGACACCCTGAGCCATATTTTCACATTCCTCAGTTGGAGGGAAGTGCTCCACATGAGACGGGTTGCATCCTCCTGGAATGAAGCAGCAGCGGAAACACCAGTGGAAGAACAAATTCACACCAAATCTCAAAGATCACTTGAGTGCTTGTTAAAATGTCTCCCGAAGTTGAAGGCGTTGAAGGTTGATCAGACGTCGCAGGTATCCTTCGTGTTATCTGCATCGGTCGAACATGACGGCGATGACAGGGACAACATTCTTAATCGATTCCATAACATTCATCATTTTGAGTGCCTTCACACAATGCCCAGCTTGCTTCGGTGCTGCGATATTCAAAACTTAATGTCACACTGGCAGAATCTTCGACATTTGAATTTGCACGGCAATGAAGACTTACACTGGAATTTGTCCGATTTGGCATCGCTGGTACATTTATGCGACTTGAGATGCACCAACAATCGATATCTAGAAGGCAATGTCAAAGATCTTTTGTTGCGAAACGACAATAACGGTAACACGCGTCCAAGTGACCTCTTTTATAATTTTATTATTATTGACATATCCGGATGCACTCTAGTTGAGGGAACGTTGAAAGACTTTGCTAAATTACCAAAGCTGCAATGGCTGGGTGTGAACAGGACTCGAGTGACGGGAGATCTCAGATACGACGTCAAACCTGGTGACTTTTTAGCGCTACAAGGAATGGGACTTTGTGATCGAGCTGTTTACGGTGCCAGTCAGATTCAGCGTGTTCAAGATGCTCCGACAGTAATGAGAGCTCGACTCCAGATCATGAAACAGTCCACCTGGGAGTCATCTGTATATCCACTTATGGTTCACTTGTCACCTGACTCACCCGATTATCACGCGCGCATTGAGCAGCAACTGTACGCAAGCGAGCTAGATCCACCGTTTAGCATTGAGACTGTCAAAGCGGGAAATCACTGGGGTTGGCGATGGAGCAATTACTTTGGAGGATTTTGTGACGTGCATTGGGTCGATCCAGAACCGTCGAAATGTGATGACCAGTACTTTCAAGAACTTGCTGACATTCAAGCTGGAAGATCCTTGTTTGCAGGCTTTGCGGAGCCTCCTACCGCTGAGCAGTACCAAGTATTATGCCCACAGCGGCCTGTGTAGAATGAGAGGAACAAAGCAACATTTTTCGCAATCTTCTCAAGCAAATGCATGGCATCCGTCATCACTCGGATCGCTTCTCGTGCTTGGCATGGGATACCGCGCTTGCACTCGGACTGTTTCAACCTAACAAGGAGGCGAAACCTTGGATTTCAAAGCCATTGCAACAGATAACAACAAATATACTTTTTCAAAGCTAACACAGGATGCAGATGCGCCGGGAAAATTGACGCTATCTTCAACAAGTTGTATTTTAGCACAACAGCAATAAGAAAAACGCTTCGATTCCTTAATTTTTTCATTATCACGTTTGCGTCACGTATTGTATGGTTTACATCGAACGATCAATGTGGTTGCGTTTCGCGATTCAAAATTGGTTGTTGTTGGTAAAGGTTTATGAGTAAACTAGTCTAGTGCATCATTTTGTGACTGGTGTGAAAATAGGTTTGCCTGGACGAGCCAGTGCGGTGGCGATATATTGCTGTGGACGATAAGTCCGCTTTCAATAATGTATGTGTTGAAAAAGTAACAATCGCTATTCGCTTATTGACTTCCAAAAGGAAAGTTTCGAGTTGGCTCGCAAGATATATCACCTGGTTCACAGTCTGCCTCTCGATTTTCATTATCGATCAAGGTTGCCATGACACAGGCTCCAATAATGAGTGATGCTCCGACGTAGTCTGACACGCCAAAGGTTTCACCCAGAGCGAGAGCACCCATCCCTGCCGCAAACAAAGGTTCTGTCGTCAGAATCAACGAAGCATCTGTGGCAGGGACACGGGCGAAAGCTCTGGACTCAACCCACAATGCCAGGGCCGTTGTCACCAGTCCAGTGTAGGCAATCCCTGACAAGGCCTTTGGTGAAGCAAAAATCGGGTCAAAGTCGGGAATCGTAAATGCCCAATTATCAGCACCGTTCTGGATCAGTGGTGTCAATTCAAACATGGCAAGTGATGCCAGTGCGACGACGGATAATTTGATGAAAGACACAGCAATAGCAGCGTCGGGTCGCTTTGCCATAAGCTCTTCCAAGATAAGATATCCGAGTCCGAATCCAATGGGCTGCGCAAAAGACAGCAAGTCGCCAATGTTTGGCCCACCCGCGGCTCCTTTCAGCTCTACTACGGCGACACCTGCAACGGCAACAGCAGCGGGTACCAGTCGCATAAAATCAAAATCTGTCCTGCCAATCATGACTTCTTTGGCCTTGTTGACCCGCATAGCTTCGGCTACAATTGCCACAAAGACGCAGTGCAGGGAACAAATCACGCAAGATTTGGAGGCCGTTGTTGTTAACAGTCCGAGCGTTTGTCCCAAATATCCAATTGCCACAAAGGAGCCACAGATAAGTGACCCCTTGATTGTTTCCCAATCCATTTTTGCAGTTCTGGACGAAGCAATTGCTCCTGGCAATAAGGCTAAAGCTGCAACTCCAAACCGCGTAACAGCATAAAGGGACGAATCCACTCCAGGTTCCGACATGATTAATTTAGCAACAGGAAAATTCGAAGCCCACAGAGCACACAAGGCGACCACAACGGCTCTCCAAAAGAGACCGCCCATAGCATCCGAGGCGTCCGTTGAGGCATTATCGTTTTGCATGCTACTGGTGGTCACAATTTCAGTATTATTGTTATACAAGCTCTTTTTGCTTTCGTTCTCTTGGTAAATCACCTGGTTTAAAATTGAACTCAGTTGGGAAAAATTGCGATCTGGTGTTTTTTCCTTCTTGGATGCAATTTGTTCGTCCGTTTGCAAGGCTGACAATAAGCGCATCGAGGGCATTTTCTGAAATGATATTCCGGCAGATCGATCAGCAACAGCTGCGGACTGAAAGGCATTGGCCTGGCCTGCCAACAGAACCAGCAGAGAAAGCTTGGGATAAGTGGGCATCTTTGAACAATGTTACTAGACTTGCAGGGCACGGTAGAGGGGGGAAAACTGATTATCGCAAGCGCCAATGTTCGTTCAGTAGTTAAATGCTCTGATGAAAACCTCCAAGAATTGTTAATCGCAAGATATTTGAGGTCAGCGTTTACTGGTAATATAATCTTGAATTTTTGTTGTTGCATGGACTGCAGATCGTTCGGTTGACTTTACTATGAATAATGGTTACAACATTATTGTTAGTAGTCTATTACTGGCAGTAGTAGTAGACTAGCTACTAGCTAGCTAGTGGGTCGTATGAAGAAGACAACGTGGAACGAAGGAGTGTCTTTCCGAATCTGGTACAGTTGGAGTGTACCTGGTATTTATTTCTCTGATTCTTCGCTGACTGATTTTTTTTCTTCCATTCGTTTCCTCTGATATTTTACGGTACTCTAGTAGACTACTGGCTACTACCGTAGCAGAGAAGGAGTCTACTCTACGTACTACTGGTATGGGGCTCCCGGCTCCATCAGTGACTCCGGTTAGTCTCATGCACTACGTCAGAAAAGAAAAGTCTAGTAGTTTTACCACTACTAGTACTCTAAAACCTACTGTACTACAGTGGTACCCGTAGCTATTAGTACTAGCCAGAGGCACTGAAAGTTTTCGCAAAATAGAAGCTCCTGTCGTATTTCCTGTTGTTAAAATTACATGTACCGAATAGTATTAGTAGCTACTAGTACCATTGTAGTACTCGCAGTAGGTGTTTGGGTGATAGTACTACTAGCTAGTAGGTACCTCATGGGGAATGCTTCAATCGCCGCCACCTGGTCCAAACGCACCTTTATCTAACGAGTCAGTAGCGAAGGTTCCACTGCCGGATCGTTAGTGTTCAAAATAGCGTCTTGTTACCATGGCGGATTGACGTTCATTGTGTCTACTCAAGTTGCCTTGAACACCTCCTTGTCGTCCTACAGGCAGTTCCACTAGGCATAGACATGTCAGACTATTTACTCACCTAAGTCTACTTCTGCTTGAAACTAAACGAAAGGTTTCATAAGCCAGTGAAAACTCTACAAGACTTTAATTTTGCTCTAACGTCCGATAACCCTACTCCTATCATCCTGGTATGGAGTGAAATTTTGAAATCCAACTCACAAAATAGACAAAAGACAGTTTTAGGCAAGATCACTCATTCATCGTCTACTACTAGACTAGTAGTAGCAAGAAAGCTCTCAGCTACGTATTGAAACTATATTTTCAGAACTCTGCTCAATAAGAAATGACGAAAGCACGAGAACTACCTAGCTGGCTGCGACTGGCCATTCTGTCGCTGGCATGTGCACTGCTCTTGTCGTCTGTCCAAGCCCAGACGAGTACCAACAGTAACAGCGATCAAGAAAAATGCGTCGCGGCTCTGTTAGCAGCAGATATTTCTGGAAATAATCAATTGAACTTGGATCCTGAATATATTACCTTTTTGAATGAAATGTCCGACAATCAGTTCGAATTCGCGGCATTCAGTGAACTCCCCTTGTCTCTTCGAATGAACTTCAATACCTACAGAGAATCTCAGGGAGCCATTGATATCAGTGGTGCCATTCGACCAGAAGAAGCTACAAACAGTCAAAAACGTATAATTGAAACATTGTGCGAAACCACAGGCGAGGCACTCGAGACTCTTTACCTACCCGAGGTGGCATCACAAAACATTACTGCAAGTGTCACTGACGCTCTTGACAGCAACGAGACAATTTCATTCGTTTATCCAGTAGACACAGTATTCAACAACGAGGAAAATATTGATGAAGAGGAAAATTTGACTTTTGTACCTGATAAAGTCCAAGAAATCATTCACGCGGAGGAAATTGATGAGTCCACAGCAGCCTCACCCTCGAATTTCACACTTCAAGTAACCACAAAGGCACCATTTGAAAGCAACACAGGTTCTATAGAGACCAGTGGAACTAACTCTGCTTCCGTAGCCCGCGGAAATGATACTGAAACACCCAGTTTGCAAGACGAAACCAAAAACAACGCAATGGAAGTCCTGGATGCATCGAGCCTTCCGGTCAACCTGAATCAAAATCAGACAGCCGAATCGAATGAGTCAGCAACAACCGTCTCTACAAAAAACAACACGAGCGCTTCGTCAATCGAAGCTGTTGAAAATGTCACTGAAATTCTTGTGTACGCCCCCTTTTATCCTCAAAATTCCAACGAGACGGTGTTTTCAGATTTCACCAACGAGACGGTTGATGTCGACTATGCAGACACTGCTGATTTCGAATCTGCGGCGACACAAGACGATCTTTACGGTAACTGCAAACTGGTCATGCGATATTCTGATATCAATGAAGATAATTTCATGAACAAGATGGAGTACGTTTGGTTTGTCAATGATAACTGGAACAACCCTTTTCCAGGAGTAGCCTTCAAGAACTTGCCAATTGAATTAAGAGATAACTTCAATAATCTTGCTGGGGAGAAAGGCATCGATATTGCGGTCGTGAACTCAGTTAACGATATGACTGAGGAACAAGAGCAGTTCTTGGATGAGATTTGTGCTTCTACAGAAGCTGCACTAGCCCAAGTAGAAGATCAAGAGACGTCCAACTTACAAGAAGCCACCATGGCCAACTTCAAGGAGTGCCTTATGTCCGTTACAAAGCAGGACAAGAACAAGGACACATTCCTGGACATGAATGAATATACGTCGTTGATTAAGAACGTCGCAAGTGATAAGTTGGGCAAGGAAGGTTTCAACCAAATCCCATTTGTTCTTCAAGAAACATTTTATGCATTGGCAGGTACTGTTAGTATTGACATGGATGGCGCAAAACAAGACGAACAGCTCACCAGCTCTCAACAAGAAGTTCTGGATGATATTTGCATCGAGATAAGCTACGCCCTGGAGAAAGTCTCTGATGACGATGGTCCTAAATTCGACGGCGCCACGACCGAAACCATGATAGAGTACGCAGAATGTTACTTGGGCATGCGAAAATATGATTCCGACGATAACTATAGCTTGGACGAGGATGAATATACTGGTCTCGTGAATCACTTGGGAAGAGATGGCTTCGCAGGTCTATCCTTTCAAAACCTTCCAGAAATCGTAAAGGAAAACTTTTATGAGTTGGAGAGCGATGGAACAATCGACATCAGCGGCTCCAATTCGGAAGAGCTTCCAAGTGACATTGAAGATTTGTTCCTAGGAAAAGTCTGTGTGGATACGACTGCAGCCGTGAATATGGGCCTTGTGGACATGGAATCTTCGGCAACGAGTAACAAGCTTGTCATCCATTCGTCCTTCAAGGTTTTCAGTGAGGTTTTCATCCCAGAAGAAGAATTTTCTCCAACTGGACCAACACGAAAAATACTTGAAGAAGCCTACAAGACATTTATCATTGAAGTAGTCGAAGGGCTAATAGAAGAAGACGCAAAAGGAACCACTCAAAGGAAATTACAAGCAACGGTAGCGCTTGATGCGGCAAGTCCAAATATCTATCACATCAAGAATTTTGGTTGCAACAGTGCTGGTCAGGACTCTACTTGCAAGACAGTCTTTGCTCAGTATGAAATCATCCATGGTGAAAATCTGGACCCGGAAGTCTTGTACGACGAATATGTATCCACAACGCAAGAATTGATTGACAGTGGTCTCTTGCAACGTGATATGGAAGAGATCCATCCTGACGTTCTTGTGGCTGTGATTGGTGCATCGCAGCCAGTTGTTTATGATGGCGAAGATGCCTTTCAACCTCCGACTGCATCCTATAACGCCGGGAACGACACTAGAGACAACGTCGAAGACGACGACGAAAACGATAATAGTAGTGGAAGTCAAAAGAAGAAAATTGCAGGCGTAGCAGTTGCAATTGCTTTTATTTTGGTGGCTGCTCTTGTGGCCTTGCTTTATCTCCAACGGCAAAAGCGCCTGCTAGAAGATTGCTCGGAACAAAATAGTCTGGTTCAAGCTGCATCGTCTCAAAAAGAGAGTGACACCGACAGTAAAGAGGACATGGAAGAAGCCAACTTTCACGAAGAAGGCAGCAGTCAAGCTAGTCGTCGCAGTAGAGGTAGCAGGGACAGCGGCTCCAACAAGAGCGATGTCTTCCGCAGTCGGCCTAGTGATGCTGATTCCGACGAGGAATCCGGAACAATGCAGGTTGTCGATCTAGCCAATCAATCAGAGGAGGAGCAACAGCAGGTTAAATCGGCTTCCTCTTCTGCAGAGTCGTCCTGGTCAGAGGAAGATGGCGACGAAAGCGTTCCCTCCAAGAATAGCGACAACAAAGGCCCTCTGCCACCTCTTTGGAAAAAGAAGAACCAGTCAGCAAACGAATCCACGAGTCATTCGTCTGACTACATGAGTTTTGCCTTTCGACGATATGCTCTCGATGGTACCAAAGGCGATCGGGAAGAAGACGAAAGCCGAATGTCTGTCTAGTTACGTTTGTCTGAAGCCAATACTCTATTACTCTATAACTTTAAACTAAGAAAACGCTTTATTTCAAAAGATAAGTCACCGCTGACAGTTCCCATGATGCATCTCTTTGATTGGGTCTCAGACTCTTACATTACCTCTGTAAAGTAAATATTAGGTAATATTATGGAGTAATAGGCTAGTGGCTGTGTGTATAGGAAGCAGGCAGGTAGTGGACGACCTACTTGTGTATGACCTAACTCCTCAGTCCCATGTTTTCCACTGATATCGCTTTAAGTGGAAACAATGTAAACTGCCATAGTCCACCTGGGCTTATTTTGTCAACAGCAGCAGACCCGCGAGAAAATTGAGAACGCGACACGGTAAAGAAAAAATAGTGACCATGAACAAAAGAACAGTAGTGGACGACATACAGCCAAGCTTAAAACCCAGACACATATTGAGTACTGTACGTATTAGTCGAGCGAGTCTATTGCCTACTGTCTACTCGAGTAGACTACTCCATCATGCAATTTTCCAAGCCAAAAAAAACAAAACGATGCTGGAACTTTTGGTTCCCAATTTACTCATCAGAATGCGTTCGACGTTCGACATACAACAGAATCTTTCCATTGATGAGCACACCCGGTGTCAAGGAAAAGTATGGATCACCTGTTTTCCTTTGATAGGTATGGCATCGTGTTGAATGCAATCACCGAAATGCTGGACGATTATGCCATCCAGGATGCCTTGACTTCGTTTGCACTCGGCATGCTGGTCTACTGGTCTACCATGTTTTATGCCTTCTCCGACATATTTTCGATGTCTACGGTATGTATGTCGAGTACAAGCAGTTTAAAAGCCTCTCACAAGATGCCAACCTACTACGACATGTTGCCCCAAGTTATCTGGAACCAGTTGGTGATTGTGCTTCCGTCCATGCTCCTTTGTGCCCACTACAAGCTGTCAGTATCCCAGGAAATGAGCCCTTTCGTCGAAAGCCTGCATCCAGCCGTGCGATGGTGGTGTTCGTTTGTGGTTGGAGCTACCACTCACGAGGTAACCTTTTACGCCTTTCATCGGTTCCTCCTCCATTCCAAGTGGGGTTACGAATTCTTGGCTCATACCGTCCACCACTCGGCCAAGACTTACTCCGCCATCAGTGCTTTGTACATGTCGTTGCAAGATTTTTTCGTGGAGATTGTCGTTCTGTTTCTTGCTCCAGTTATGGCGGTGTGCTACTTTAGTCTGACCGACCGTGCCGGAGTTTGAGTGATTTTCTTGTTGCCTGTCGGAGTTATCGGTGGTCTCTACGAGCATTCCGGCTACAATTTTTGCCCAACTGGACCGTCACGGATACTAGGATAGCTCTGCCCATGCTGGGCACCACCGAAAGCTCACATGTTCGTACGCCGACGGATTTTGAGCCCTTAATGTGCTCGACAACGTTTTTGGAACAACCTGTGTACCATTGGTTCCGGTTACCTACGAATGTCTCAAGGCAACTGCAACAGAGAAATACACCTATGTTATGACTAGCCAGCCACGAGCCAAAAGGGTAGACTAACAAATTAAGCCCAAGTGGACTATGGCAGTTTACCTTGTTTTCCCTTTAAGCGATATCATGGGACTCCTGAGTTGAGCCATTCCCAAGTAGATCGTACTACTACTTGCCTGCTTCCTATATCGAATATACAGCCACTAGCCTATTACTCTATAATATTTACTTTAGTCTCCACACTAGCTTTTTACTCTAAAACGTATATTAACGTTGCCGAAGCAGATTTGGAAGGAGATTTTTAGGAATTTTCATACATGAATTTCCTGGAAAAATTAGAACAACGATAATATGTGCGAAATCAAACAGAGACGGAGTTGGGCTGGAATGCTCGAATCAAACGACGACGAAAAGCCGCACCTATCGAAATTACTAAAAAATTGGGGAATACTAGACTGCAACACCAACAGTTTTGAATTCGTATTCTGCTGCAAGAACGAAGTGCTGCGGATGCAGCAGCATGGAAGTACAAGCAGGGACGAACAATGGCGGTCGTTGGAATGCTTTCGAATGGGAGTGAGTGCCCTATAGTCACCTACTGCACTGTATGCTAGAAAATGATTACCCAAACCACATCTTGCTTCCTTAGATAGTCAGGCTATTGGAGTAGCTACAGTCATAGATATTAATATATTAATGCATGTGGTCCAGTTGTGATCAACTATGTCAACTTTGGGGTGGCAAGGGTACCCATTACGCACGGACCAAAGGCACCCTTCGTGTGCCATAGCTGTGCTCCCCGTAAATTAGACATTCCATTCCTTTATACTGTCGTAGATATTACATATTACTCTTTGATTGGGAAGCTGACATACCTCTCCAGAGAGTGGTCTGCTGCTGGTTGCATGTTCAGGCGGCGTCTTTGATCTCTCGTAGTACCCATGACATGACGACCGAGTGCTACTCTTTCCACTTCGCAATTCTGTGACAAGGCAGAAGGCAGATAGTGGTAACCATACTACTAGACTCGAATACTACTAGTAGCAACTGTAGCATCCAAATCATTCGTACATTTTTTGGTAGATCGTGTTGTCTAAGAATCTGCCAAGTGTATTCGTCGCAAGGTTGCTGTTTCCAAGTGCTCCAGACTGCGGTGGTCCTTGGCATTCATTTTTGCAAACGCTGATTGCAATATTTGCAAGACGTCACCATGTGCCACACACACCACAAAGCAATCACTCACGATGTCATCCCACTCGACGATGCACTGGGTAGTTCTGTGGACGACTTGATTCACCGATTCAACACCATGTTTTGTATGATCTGGATCGATAGCATCATCTTTCCAGACCTTTGGATAATTCTTGTCGGACGTTCCATCCCATTCTCCGAACCATCGTTCTCGCAATCTTGTCTCAATGGCCAATCCATTTTGAATGTTTGGTAAAGACGAGTCTTTGTAGATGGAAATACCGGCATTTTGGGCTACCTGTTGTACAATTTCTGCAGTTTCTTTGGCTCGCAATAGATCGGATGTTAACAAAAGAATAGACCTGGCACGAGTGGACTCCTCAAAGGCGGCAAGCACTGTTTCACCAGCTCGCACTGCTTGCGTTTTGCCTAATTCCGACAGACCGTACTCTTTGATAGACACAGTGGGCGACGATGCAATCACTTGGGCGACATTGGCCTTGGATTGTCCGTGTCGCAACAAATAATACTCATTCTTTAGACTTTCGGAAGATCGATTCCATAATTGGTTGGGGTTATTATTACTCCTGCTGCTGCTGCTGCGGCTGCTTGCACCGCTGGAGAACTTGGAGGCTGAAGCAGCTCCTGTAAGGTGCGACCGTAGTATCCTCCTCGTGGCAGAAGCAGGACGTTCAGGATACTTAAATGCGATAGCTATGGCAATACTATTCATCGACGACCACAGATAAGTCAGAAGGATCGCGCTGCAGTAGTATCTTGATGCCATCGCTAAATTGCAGTTATTGTGTTCGTTGTAGGAGTAGTAGACTACTACTCCTAGTACTACCAAATAGTACTAGCTACCACTCCTACTACTAGTACCAAATAGTAGCTACTACTACTACTACTACTACTACTACTCTAGCTAGTAGTACACTACTACTCTACTAGCTAGCTACTAATTAGAGTAGTAGTAGTAGTTAGACTACCGGGTACTAGTAGTGTACTAGTACTCTTCTCTACTTAGTAGAGCTACCCTGGTAGTAGCTTAGTAGTAGTACCTGGTACCTCGTAGCATAAGTACTGGTAGGCTACGCTCTAGCTAGTAGTATTAGTAGCTAGCAGTAACAGTCGTCTACTATTACTACTCTAGAGCTAGTACTGCCTTCGAGTTGCACTTTTCGTTTGGGAGAGCACCCGTCGATAAAACAAGGTGGCTCAAAAATATAAAAAGCCCTACTAGACTGGACCCTTAGTGCGAAAGGCAATGTCAGTTGTTCTCGCATCTTGTTCTTGATCATACTTACTATCCTTTCGTATTCCTGTAGGAAGCATCTCCCAACGACAACATACAGGCGTAGGCGTATTTTCTCTTTTAATAGTCACGTGGATCGACGCGCATACCAGGTAGTCAAGTTCTTTGCGTCAAATTCAGAGTTGTTGGTTGGCATAGTTGCAAGCTCCCGTGCGTGGCATGCCTACCGGCGTCGTCGGCTTGAAAAGGAAAACTCTATCCGTAGATGGAACATGTCTCGCCCCGATATTTGTCTCGATCCTACACAGACAACTCTCGTTAAGTTGTTGACATGAACCATTTGTGGTTCCTCCTGATCAATACTGTATTTCATATCTACGTTGATATATGTATCCATTCCGCCAATCCATCGACCACGATGGACACCAATCCTCCCAAAACGAATTCCATCTTGCAAGTGCTCGGGACTTGCCGTGAAATAATTTTTTTTGTGGAAGCTCTGCTCTGGTTGCCTCTTTCTTTTTGCACCCTTTTCGATCGTACGCAAAGGAATATTGGGTTGCTGCTGCTGCTGCTGCTGCTACTTGACTTGCAGAGCTCGGGCCGGCCAAACCGAGACGAGCTTTAGCAATCTTCCATTGGTAACACGATCTCCTAACAATGCCCTCCATGCCACATATTCATAAAAACAAAACAAAAAAAGAAGGAAGTAATAGTGAAGTCAGAATCAACGGCAACCTTTCTTTTTTTGACAGCGTAGGGCCAACTCGAAGTCTTTTGAAAAGATTAATTTCCAGCGTCATGCTTCCTTTGTGATTTGGATATTGGGGAGAGATAATCGAAGCAACGATAGAACTGCGAATGACTGCTTTCAAATGTCGACTTTGCGATGGCTTCATGATGATGTTGGTCGACTTTTTCGATCAATTGAGGTCCTGTAATTTGTCATTGTTAGTCGATTTTGGTTATCCGGGCATTATTCCTACCAGGTACAGCACAGGAAACGCCAAACTATTGGAATAATAATCCACTAATCTAAAAGCAGAACAACCAGAACCACTATTAACTACAGTTACTGCTGTTTCTTGGCTTGCTGTTCCACCTCGTCCAGCATTTTCTGATAATCTTCTGGAGACATGTTCTTCATCTGGGCCTGGGCCTGTTGACTGGCCGTCTGCATTTGTTCTGGCGACATATTTTTCATCATCATTTTTGCAGCATTTTTCATCAGCGGATTGCCCTTCATCATGGAAGCTGTCTTTTTCATCATAGCAGGATCAACACCCATGGCCTTCATGCGGGCTTCCTGTTCAGGTGACATTTCCTGCATCTGCTCCAACATGAAATCCATATCCGAATTCTTCATATTCTTGACCTGCTGGGCCAGTTGTTCAGGAGGGACCGATTGGCCAACTGTAGGACCACCAGACAAGCCAGAACTGCTCACGGGAGCCGATGCTATAAATGCTGACTTGTTGTCTTGTCTCTTTCTGTTCTCAAGGGTTCGTTCACGTGCCTTTTCCATAATAGGGAGGGAAAAGAATTCTTGAACTTCCATCCAGACACGTTCGAATCCTGCCCGATCTACTCGAGTCGATCCCAAAGAACCATCCGCCCAGCATTCCTTCAATTCTTTTGGGGATAGGTCCCGTTCGGTATCGTCTCCAGTCAAGATTGCAACGGGAGGAATGGCAGAAAATCCCGCAAACGTGACTTTGCCGATGGGAGGAGAAGACATGAGTTCGGCAGTACGATACATAGTATCCAAAATCTCAGCATCTGGAGGAGGAATCGGTTCAGTGTCTTCTTCGTCTTCGCTACCATCGTCATCTTTTGCCAAAGATTCGATTTGCGCATCCATCACGGCAGGGGTGGATGTAGGTGTGCCCACCACTCCCGAAAACGCTTGTTGCGCCTGCCTGCTCTTCTCGAGCATTTCTTCTGGGGTTAAATTCTCCATCATGTCTGCCATTTGTTTGGCCATGTCTGGATTCGATTTCATCATTTCGATACTCTGTCGCATAATATCAGGGTTCATGCCCATGGCTTCCAATTGCTTTTTCTGGGCTGCTGGCATATTATCCATTTCTTCGAGCATTTTGTCAATATCTTCTGGCTTTAAATTTTTCATTGCCTCTGCAGTCGCCTTCAAATTTTGCGGATTGTTTGCCTCTTCTTCCAAAATTTTCTTCATCCGTTCTGCATCTGGAGTTGAACTAGACATGCCCAAATTGGATTTCGTAGAACGTGCAACATTCGTAATAAGACCATGCTTTCTGGGTTGCTGTGGCGTAAAGGTCAAGGCTGAGGGGACGAGCAGCAGCAAAGCCACGGAAAGAAATCTCTTCATTGTCATTTTGGTCGCTACGAATGAATCAAACGTCAAACCGTTCAATATGGAATATTGTTAATTTTTATGAGCAAGAACTAGAAATACTAGACTAGAATAATTAAAACTTTTCTTAATTGCCACGATGAAAATGTTGTGATCAGGTGTCAGGTATTGCTACGTACGTACCCACTAGACTACTAGTCAGACTACTACTACTAGAGTGTAGAATCGTAGTAGTGCGGGTGCTAGTGTCTACTCTACTCTACTATTCTACTAGTAGCTAGACTAGTACTCTACTACCAGGTAGTAGTAGAGTAGAGATGGAGAACTCTTTGTTGTTCGAGTAGTCCAGTAGTAGTACTAGTACTAGCTACTACTGTACTAGTAGCTAGAGTAGCTCTACTAGTATTTTCTAGCTCTAGCTAGTAGTACCAGTTATCTCTACTTATTGATGACGAGTGTGAGTCTCTACTACTACTACTACCGCTACTAGAGTAGCTAGCTACTGTACTAGTAGTAGTAGTCTACTACTAGCTACGGAATAGCTAGTAGTATTAGACCTCTACTAGTAGTAGCTAGTACTGTAGTAGTAGTAAGTCAAAAAAATCCAAATAAATATGAGTCACAGTCAGCCACGAATGATTCAGCAACTTATGATGTAAGATTATGGATTGAAATGAAGCATTGAGACATGCGAGAAATTTCGACTCCCACCGAGAAAATCGGATCTGCGGGAACAA
>Ga0210025_1002134_pt1 | contig 19911 bp, 12 predicted proteins | sample CryGeyme20150102_FD_183989 | JGI IMG/M metagenome (GOLD analysis project Ga0210025, IMG submission 183989) | Groundwater microbial communities from Crystal Geyser aquifers in Utah, USA - Crystal Geyser metaG 2015-0102 (SPAdes) (version 2) | ecosystem: Environmental > Aquatic > Deep subsurface >...
TTGCCGCTATTCTAGGATTTATGCTTCCTGATTACGCTGCAGCAATTACAATCAAATCTGACGATGAGCGTCTCGATTCAACATTTGTAAACTACGATTCTCCCAAAGGTGGAAAAACCATAAAAGGATTACTTTCCAAACCAAAAGACGCAAAAGGAAAACTTCCAGGAATTGTAGTTGTTCATGAAAATCGTGGTTTAAATCCTTATATCGAAGATGTTGGTCGTCGTGCCGCGCTTGATGGATTTATCTCCATTGCTCCAGATGCATTAACTCCACTTGGAGGTTATCCTGGAAATGACGACGAAGGTAGAACTTTGCAAAGACAAAGAGATCGCTTCGAAATGCTTGAAGATTTCATTGCTGCTTATCATTATTTGGCAAATCACGAATCCTGTAATGGAAAAGTCGGCGTTGTTGGATTTTGTTTTGGAGGCTGGATTTCCAATATGATGGCTGTTCGTATTCCTGAATTAAAAGCCGCGGTTCCTTTTTATGGAGGTCAACCTTCTGCTGAAGAAACAGCCCAAATTAAAGCTCCCCTTCTTATCCAATATGCAAGTTTAGATATACGAGTTAACGCAGGTTGGGAAGCTTATGAGAAAGCTTTAAAGGAAAACAATAAGGAATATCAAGTTCATTTTTATGAAGGTGTAAATCACGGTTTTCATAATAATACCACTCCCCGATTCAATAAAGAAGCAGCTGATTTAGCTTGGAAACGGACTATTGAGTTTTTTAAAGAGAAATTGGTTTAATAAACTAATTTTGAGCCAACTCCGAAAAGTAGTTTTAAGTAAAAAAGGAAATATCGACTTAAAGGAGTTGACTCAAATTGGGAATAAGGAATCATGGTAATAAATGCTCTTTCGTAAATAAGTTGGAATTCGATGGTTCTCAAACCGACTTACATCCTTAATTAAATCGATTTCATGGCGGAGTGAAAGTGTAAGAACATCGACTGAAATTTTTACCTCGAACTCCTTTTAAAAACTTTTCCACAAACTAATAAACACACTCGAACGGAATAACAATGGGCCGGCATCTAAAGAATATCTAAAATTCAAGGTTCCCAATGTTGAAAACGTTTTTTGAATTTGAGTATAAATGCCGTGAGTTTGGGTAATGGATTCAAAATAATTACTGTAATTAAACTGATAACCTGTATTCAACCATAAACTTTCCCATTGCTTACTCCATGAGCTTGATGCACTTACAGCAAAAGCTGAATTTCCCGTCCAAATTGAATTATTCAGATTCCAATTTATATTCCACTTAGTAAGAGAGTTTAATTGCAACCATGTATTTAATGATTTTGAATTAAAACCAGATTCCATGTTATTCATAAATACATTTGTACCAATTCGAATTGCCGAATGATTCCACGTTAATCCTGTTCCATATTGATGACTTACTATTCCAAATGGATTCGCACTCCAGTATCGAAAAGGTTGACGATAAGAATAGCGTGCTGTAAACAAAAGTGACTTCCCGATTGGTTGAGAAAGATTCGCATAACTATACGAATTTAACCATGTACCACTATCTGGTTTTCTATCCATCTGAAAAGACATATTGAGTCGAGTTTTACCAATTCTCAGGTTTTCGCGAATTCCCAAATAGTTGTGGTAAAATCCAAAATTCGGTTCTAAATGAGTAAAAGAAACTTCTGTTCGTGTTCGTAAAATTTTCCAATCTTTGCTTAAATAGGAATAAACGGAAAGTTTTGGCTGGGAAAAATCAAAGCCTTCTGAACTTCTGTCCGGTTCTGTTCCTGCAATAATTCCAATTCCTGAAGAGTAATTCCCTAATTCTATTAATGCTCCATCCCAAAAGCCAGAATACGAATCGTTATTATTATAAAATCGCCCAATTCTGATTAATACCGGTACTTTTTCGAGTTTTTTCTCTACTTGAAACTGATACATTCGCAATTGCAAAGCAGGAGTAACAGGGCGATAATCGGAATATCTATAATCTAATCTGCTATTTATTTTTAAAGAAATATTTCCAGGTAATTGGGTCACATTTAAGGAAAAACCAGAATTCGGTTCCGCTGAAAATCGGTTAATATATTCAGATTGAGATTCATTCCATTTCGTTGAACTGTATAATGCATTTACTCCCGCAAACACTCTTCCACTTAGTCTAACTTTCTTTTTTTTAGGCGCGTTTTCTTTTTTTACAGATACAAGTTGTGCTTTTTCAATTGGTTTGGTTTCTTCTATTTTTTGTTCTTTTTTAACTTCTTTTGAATAAGCAAATTCAACTTCCTGCCCCATCGATAAAGGAATTAATTCTGCCAAAGGATGTAATAAAGCATGTTTTGTTGATGACTGAATAACCACAAAAAGCACATCTTCATGATCGATGGATTTCAAATAAAGCGTATCTCCTTTTGCAATTTCTTGATTCCCTCCCAAAAAGATATACATATCGGTTCCGCTAAAAGAAAGTACTTTGGTTTGCAGCGTTTTTTCTGTTTCAACAACTTGTCCAATTCCGGTTTGCAAAAACCACAGAAATGAAAAAATGATATAGATTAAAACCGTTCTCATTTTTAGTCTCTTCCATCTGGATGACAATTATAACAAGCAGAACTTTGATACACATAACCACTTTTACCTCTGTGTTCCTTATCCATATCAGTTTTATTATGCTCGTGGCAATTCGTACAGAAGAACACATTAAAATTAGTTGGTGTAGTATGGCAAGTGGCGCAATTTCCATTCCAGACATTTCTATGTTTGCCGGAATAAATCGGGAAGTATTTCGAATCATGTTGAGTAAAGTTTGATGCACTCCAATTCTCAACGGTATGGCAAATGGTACAATCTAAAGGATACGAATTACTAGCATGTTCACTTTGATAATCACTTGTATGGCAACTATAACAATCGTTTTGCCCAGTTGTTTGAAAAATAGGATCATAACCAGGAATTACATGGCATGACGCACATTCAGTTCTATTGTGCGCTCCTAATAATTCAAATCCGTTGGAAATTGTTTTATGATCAAATGTCGCATCTGAAAATGTATTCACTGTATGGCAATCGGTACATGTTGTTGGGAATGTACTTCCAGCATGATTTTCCTGATAATCTTTAGTATGACAGGTATAACAATCGTTTTGATCTTTTGTCGCAAAAATTGCTGAATATTCTGGAATGATATGGCAACTTGAACATTCTGAATTTATATGCGCACCCAATAATTCGAAGCCTTTTGATAATGATTTATGATCTACGGTCGGATTTTTAAAGGAACTTACCGTATGGCAATCAGCGCAAGTTGTAGGGAATTTTCCACTTGGGTGTGAAACCTTATAATCACTTGTATGGCAGGTATAACAATCATTTTGGTCGTTAGTTTGAAAGATTTTTCCATAATCGGGAAGCGTGTGACAAGACGCACAAGCAATTGAATTATGAGAACCTAATAATTCAAATCCATTCGATGCAGTTACGTGATCAAAGGTTGCATCAGAAAATGTGTTTACGTTATGGCAATCCGCACAAGTTGTAGGGAATGCTCCAGTTGGGTGATTTTTATCATAATCAGATTTATGACAACTATAACAATCATTTTGGTTTGTTGCCGTGAAAAGTGAATTATAATCTGGCACTGTATGACAGCTTGAACACTCCGTACTTATATGCGCACCAAGAAGTTGAAATCCATTCGAAACAGTCGAATGATCAAAATCTGGATTTGTAAATGTGTTCACATTATGACAATCTGCACAAGTTGTTGGGAATTTTCCACTAGGATGTGAAGCCTGATAATCACTTGTATGACAACTGTAACAATTATTTTGATCGTTGTTAGTGAAAATTGGAGCGTAACCAGGCAACACATGACATGATGCACAGACGATTTTGTTGTGAGATCCCAATAATTCAAATCCGTTGGAAATTGTTTTATGATCAAATGTCGCATCTGAAAATGTATTCACATTGTGACAATCGGCACATGTTATTGGGAATGTACTTCCTGCATGATTTTCTTGATAATCTGTTGTATGGCAACTGTAACAATTATTTTGATCGTTTGTTTGAAAGATTTTCCCATAATCTGGAAGCGTGTGGCAAGAAGCACATGCAATTGAATTATGCGACCCTAATAATTCAAATCCTTTGGAGACTATTACGTGATCAAAACTTGCATTTTTAAACGAATTGATTGTATGGCAATCTGTACACATAGTTGGGAATGCAGCACTTGGATGGTTTTTATCATAATCAGATTTATGACAACTGTAACAATCGTTTTGGTCTTTAGTCGTAAAACGAGAATTATACTCAGGAATGGTATGGCAGTTTGAACACTCCGTATTTATATGCGCCCCAAGCAGTTGAAACCCATTCGAAACTGTAGAATGATCAAAATCTGGATTGGTAAAGGTGTTCACATTATGACAATCTACGCAAGTTGTAGGGAACTTTCCACTTGGATGTGAAGCCTGATAATCACTTGTATGACAACTAACACAATCATTTTGATTTTTAGCTTGAAAGATTAAGGCATAACTAGGAATTGAATGACAATCTGAACATTGAGCTTTTATATGAGATCCCAATAATTCAAATCCATTTGATGCAATTTTATGATCAAAACTTGCACCTGTGAACGAATTAATGGAATGGCAATCTGTACATGTTGTCGGGAAAGTACCCGTTGGATGTCCACGTTGATAATCATTTGTATGACAACTTATACAATCATTTTGGTCTTTAGCGGTGAAAAGAGAAGCATAATCAGGTACAGTATGACAATCGGTACATTGTGTATTTACATGCGCACCAAGAAGTTGAAATCCATTGGAAACAACAGAATGTTCAAAACTTGGATTTTTAAATGAGTTTACAGTATGGCAATCATCACAAGTTGTTGGGAAATTTCCTCCAGGATGAGAAACCTGATAATCTGAAACGTGACAACTATAACAATCGTTCTGAGTTTTTGCTGTAAAAAGCGAAGTGTATGATGGAATTGAATGGCAATCAGCACATTGAAGACTTGCATGAGATCCAAGTAATTCAAACCCTTTAGAATATGTTTTATGATCAAACTCGGGGTTCTCCCATGTTAATTGAGAGTGACACGCTTCACAAGTTGTTGAAAATTTCCCAGCATCATGTGCTAAATTAAAATCTTCTGTATGGCAACTCATACAATCATAAGGTCCAGCAGGCGCATGAATTAAATCTAAATTTGGTATTGAATGGCACGATTCACATTGAACATCAGCATGTGCGCCAATTAATGGATAACCTGTGCTTGCAAGATGGCTAAATCCTGAATTTGACCAAGATTGAGTTGAATGGCATTGCATACAATCGGTCGGATAAGAGAGTGCAATATGATCAACAGGTTTAAGTCTTGTGGATTCAAAATCTTGTTTATGACAATCATAACAATCAGTTTGTAATGGTGTAAATGCACCTCCCAATTGATCTTGATGGCAACTAACGCAAGAAATCTGACTATGTGCGCCAGTTAATGGGAAACTCGTTCTCATATGAATCTGAAAACCATCAACCTGATTAAACGAATTTTGATTATGACAAAATTGGCAATCAGAACCTAAATTCCCTAAATGTACGTCCGCATGACAAGTTGAACACTCAGAATTGCTAACATGAGGTTCTTTAAAAACTAATTGAACGTGGCAACTTGTACACGAAACTAAATTATGTTTTCCAATTAATTCAAACGGCGTTTGTTTATTGTGATTGAATTGCAAACTGTCCTTTAAAGGAATCCAAGCAGAAGTAATATGACAATCAGAACATTGAATACCATTTGCAATTTGTCCATGTGGATTTGATTGTTTTGATTGAGCAAAACTCATGGTGTTGACCAAAAGAAGAAAAAATAAACTAGCTAAGCTCCATTTTCTATCCATGGCAAGAAACACATTTTGATGAAACAGGAACAAATCGTGTAAATTCCACTCCTGCTGAAGTTTTTTCTACTTTATGACAATCTGAACAAGCTGCATTTATATGTTGCCCATCCAAAATAAATCGCGTTTTAGAATGATCAAATGAAGCAATTTTAAACGATTCATTATCGTGACATAAATTGCATGAAGTCCCGATAACAGATTCGTCAAACTGTTTTTGATGCGGGCTGTCTTTTTCATGACATGAAGAACATTCCGAAGAAGCCAATTTAAACACTTTAGTTTTTTGCGTCTTATCCTGAACATGACAACTTTCACAAGTGATTCCTAAATGTTTCCCTAATAAAGGAAATCCAGTTTTATCATGATCATAAGCCGCTTTTTTCCAGTTTTCTGTATTGTGGCAAGTTGCGCAAACAGTTACACCAACTTCATTTACAAATTCGTCTTTATGAGGATTATCAACTTGATGGCAGCTTTCACACGCCTTATTGTTTTCCATTCTAAATTTCGGAAAATCATGTTTTTCATTGCCCGTTGAATGGCAAGCAAAACAAGGAGTGGCGATATGAGAACCCGTTAAAACAAATCGAGCAGTTGAATTGTGTTTTTCAATCGAATAAGAACTTGGTAACCATTTAGTTTGATTATGACAATCTGTACAGAGTGTTAATCCTGCTTTATTTTTGAAAATCTCTTTGTGAATATCTTTGTGACAAGACGTACATTCAGAAGCTATTGGGTGCGGATAAGTAAAATTTTTTGTTTTCGAATCCATCTTAATCGCATATAATTCTCGATCATCATTTGCTTTTTGTTGATGACAAGAAACGCATTTCGCCAAACTATGAGAGCCGATTAATTCGTATCCCGTTTCTTTATGCAGATATGTTTTTTCGGGAAAATCAGCAAATACATGAAATGAAGTTTCATTGTGGCAAGTAGCACAAGTTTTATCTAAACGACCTTCATGTTTGTCTTCATGGCACGATTCACAAGTCGCAAAATCAATCCCTTTATATTGAATTATCTCTTGTTCCTCGTTAGGAAATGGTTTGTGACAAGACTCACATTTCACATCAATATGTTTACCCAAAAGTGCAAAATTTGATTTCTCATGCTCAAACTTGCTCACATCTTTCCACTCTTTTTCCTGATGACAATCAGAACACCTCACATTGATGAATTGATCCTTATGTGGATTATCCGAATTATGACAAGAAACACAGTTTGTATCTAATCCCAAATAAGTATGACTGCTTCGATTATGTTTTTCAGCAAATTCTTTTACTGAGCTTTTTGTTATAAACTCGGATTTATGACAATCTGCACAATTCGCATCTATGTGTTTTCCTAAAAGTTTAAATGTCGTTTTTTCGTGATCGAATTTAGTTGTATCAAAACGAATAGCGTCAAAATCTCTCCCGAAGTGATCTTTATGGCAACTTGCGCAATTTTTATCTAAAATTTCTTTTGTACTATGAAGACCAAATTTTGAATCTATTGACTCCTGAATGGGCGTATGACAAGACAAACATTTAGTTTTATCTATTCCTTTTTTTCCCAATTCATGGCAAGAAGTACAATTGCTAATTCCTTCTAAAGTTGCATGACCGTTTAATAATTTCCCTGGCGAAATCAATTGTGAAAACACAAATTGGGGAAACCATAAGAAAATCAAACAAATAAGAAGGACTACTTTTTTCACTTAGATGCAGCCAATTTAGTAAGCCCTTGTTGAGCTAAATGCTTTACATGTGCATCATTTTTTTCAAATTGCAACACTTTATTCCACCACATAATCGCAGCACTTTTATTCCCTTGATTCGCATAAATGGCGCCCAAATTATACATGGCAGAGGTATTTTCGGGAAACACAACTAGCATATCTTCACAAGTTTTAGCTGCAGCTGTCCAGTTTCCTAACATTCCATAAGAATTCGTTAAATCCAACCATAACTGAGGATTTGTTTTATGCAATGAAAGTACTTTTTGGTACATATGAACAGCTTTTTCAGGCTTATGCCCATCTTGATACAATCTTGCAAGCATTATAATATGCGTTGTATCGTTCGGATTCGAACTTAAATACGTTTCTAAATCAAGAATTTTTTTAGTAAAACTTCCAGAAACATTCGAAGCATCAGGTTTAACTTCATTCGCACCAGGTGCTGAAGAGGAATTCCATGTTGTTGCCGTTTGATTTGCAGTACTTTCTTCAGGTTTTAAAACCTGCCAAATAGCAAAGCCAATTACACAAATCAATGAAAAGACCGTTAGTACTAACTTCGGTTTACTCATATACAATCCTATTTTCTTAAATAATCCTTAACTGGAAATACGAAACTCAAAAATCCAAAACCATAAGGATTTTAGACTCCTTTATCTCTTTAAAATACAGTATTACAATATCATATTCTTGATTTCAATTTAAACTTATGATGAAAAATTTTTAATAGTTCATAATTTGGAAACAAACAGCATTTCATTTATCCATAAAAATGAGTGATATTATCTTTTTTTGATGAATATGTTTTACGAACCTAAACTTGTGAATTCAAATTCATTTTTCATAAAATGTTTCGCCATTTTTAAATAAAACCATTTCTTTTTTGCTAATTTTCAATCCCATATTAATTTACTATCAAATTAATTTTCTCCCAAAGTGCATTATCAAAACCTGAAACGGCAAAATTAGCATTTTCTGGGTCTGAAGCGCCACCCATTCTTATTACAACCATTTTCTTGCTAGGAACTACATATATACGTTGATCGCTTGCTCCCATTGCAGCATACATATCTGCAGGGGCATTAGGAAATAAAAAGCTTTCATAAATAGTTTGCTCACCTGGAATCATATATGTGGGTTTACCATTTAACCACCAAAAATATCCGTATGATGGATTCATACTTTGTGATGTTGAAATACTCTCATTAAAAAAAGCTTCATTTATAATCTGTGAATCATTCCATTTTCCATTATTAAGTGCTAAAATTCCAAATCTAGCCATACTTCTTGTTGTGCTGTGGTAAATACTGAAAAATGTACCAAAATTCCAATATCCATCCATTCCTATTTTTTCCTTTATTTTTTCATTAAAAAATGTTTCAAAGGTTTTATTTGTTGAATTAGAAATTACATCCATTAATTTTTGAAAAACATTTCCATAAGCCCACCTTGTTGATGCATCAGCAACATAAGTAAGATTCGATTTTATAACCCATTGTTTAGTATCATCAATTCCTGATGTCATTGTTAATAAATGGCTTACATTTATTAATTTTTCTTTTTCTAAAGGCATGTTAGTCCATTCGATTCCCAAATAATCGGATACTTTATTGTTGATATTTAAAAAACCTTCTTCCTGTGCAATCCCAATTGCTGTTGCGACCAAGGTTTTACCTGAACTATTCCACTCCCAAGATTCTATAGCTGAATGACCATTAAAATACTCTTCCATAACAATTCTACCATTTATAATAATGATGAACGATTTTGTGTGTGTTTGAAGAAGAAAATCTTTCAAAGCTTGAACTGCGTTTTGATTCCACCCCAAACTTGAAAGCGAAACTGTTTCCCACTCAGAACCGATATTCGGTGGAAAATACATAGTTTCTGTTAGTAATGGTTGAACTGGGTTTTCATTATTACTACAACTTGAAAGTGATAGAACAATTAATATAAACAAGGTAAATGTCTTCATATTTTTGTCAATATTATGTGATCTTTAATTTGCAATAACGTTGAAATTTCGAATAAATATAAGCAGTCATCAACTAATTCAGATTTTATTCTATTTGACTATTAGGCTGAGATACATAGTCGAGGCTTAGAATGACCAAATAACATCTATGAACCAAGCTTAATTTGAAATAAATTGGTTTTTTAGTTTAAATAAGCATCTTAAACCTATAAACATTTTAAAAAATATAACACTTTACAAAAGGTCAATGTCCGAATTTAAGCCAATAATTCACTGAATATCCACTTAAGAGAACACTTACCAAGAAAATACACCTTAAAAATCAATTCATTTTTTATAAGATTTTTTCGCCATTTAACACAGCCATACTTGTTTTTAAACTTTAATGATGAACTAAGTGAATCAACTCTTTATTTTCACAAATACTCAACAGTGTTCTTTATATCATTGTTCAGGGAAATAATTTTAACCTTTTAATTCTAAAAAACATGAACCCATTTGAGATTTATCAACCAACTCGAATTCTATTCGGTGAAACACAACTTGAAACTTTCACAAAACGTTGTGCTGAATTTGGAAGCCGTGCTTTAGTCGTTATTGGTGGCGGAACAGTCAAACGTTTAGGATATTTACAAACCGTTTTAGATTCATTAAAAGAAAACAACATTGAAACCTTAGTTTTTGAAGGAATAGAAGCAAATCCGGACGCAGAAACGATTAATAAAGCCGCAAAAGACGGTGAAGAGTTCAACACAGATTTTGTTTTAGCTTTTGGTGGAGGTTCAGTTATGGATGCTTCAAAAGCAATTGGTGGACTTATTTATATGAATGAATTGGATATTTGGCCCTTTACCAATTCAGAACCTCGTTCTGGAAAAATGACAGGAAGTTTACCAATTGTTACAATTCCAACAACAGCTGCAACAGCCTCTGAAATCACTGCTTTTGCTGTTATTTCAAATCGTAAAATCAAAGGAAAACAGACGCTAGGTTATGAGTTTATGAAACCCAAACTCTCTTGGCTGAACCCTGCATTCACAGCAACTCTTCCTTTAGAAACTACTCGTGATGGCGCTTCAGATATTATGAGTCACGTTTTTGAAAACTACATTTTAGGCACCGATGAAAGTCCAATTGCGGATCGTTACACCGAAATGATTCTTCAAACCGTGATGGAAACCATGCCAAAATTGGAAAGGAATTTATTGAATGAAGATTTACGTGGCGATTTACTTTGGGCATCAGATTTAGCTTTAAATGGCTATCAATTAGCAGGTAGAAATATGGCTGCTTTTGTGCTTCACAATATGGAACATGCTCTTAGCGGTTACCAACCAAATTTAGCTCACGGTCGCGGTTTAGCCGTTTTGTATCCTGCTTATTTTAAATGGATGATTAAACATGACAGAGCGGTAAATCGTTTTGCTCAATTAGGCAGAAGATTATTTGGCGCAACAGGAAACGACAAAAGCGCAGCAATTTTATTTGTTGATGAATTTTCAGAATGGTTAAAAAACAATGGTTTATACCAAAGTTTAAGCTCTTTAGCTATTCCAGTTTCCTCATTTGATTCAATTGCAGAATATTGTATTCGTGTCTATGGTCGAGGAAAAGGCATCGAAGCAATGGGATTGATTTCAAAAGAAGACATTGTAGAAATCTTCAAAATGACCGAAGAACAAGTATAAAATCAGGATTTCGTTAGCAATCATGTCGCCAGCGTCCTCGCTGGTGACTAAAAAAAGAATAAGCGTCTCGCTTATAACAACAAATCCAGATGTAGTACCTTCTCAAAACAACTTCTAAAATAGTTTTTCAAGTATTCCCGCAATCATGGCGCCAGCGTCCTCGCTGGTGACTAAAAAAAGAATAAGCGTCTCGCTTATAACAACAAATCCAAACATAATTCAAAAATCAGTTTGAACAATACCACATTTTCTAAAGTATATTTTATCCGAAATAATAAAATAAATCAATTCACATTTTCATGAATACCTCAACTTATGTTCACATTTTAAATGGAGATTCATTAAATCAACAATTTCCAATTGACCTTTCTGGCGAACGTATAATTTGTCGAGAATGCTTATGTGATGGACCTGTTAATGCTCAATTCCCAAACGATTTTTATAAACAAAGAACAGAGTTCATCACTAGTTTAGATGATGAAATTCAAATCAGTGATTATTACGAAAAAACCGTATTAGAATTTGAAAAACTGAACTCAATTTCATCAAATGCTGAAATCTGTTTCTGGTTTGAAGATGATCTTTTTTGCCAAGTAAATTTTTGGTTTTCAACGTGGCTGATTCATAATCAACAAAAAGGAAATACATTTTCTTTGGTTAGACCAAACTCTTTAAGCCCGTATGGTTTTGGGGCATATTCTCAAAATGAACTGAAAACTTTATTTGAAAACAGAGTTCAAATCAAAGATTTAATGCAATTTGTTTCGCTTTGGAATTTATACAAATCCAATAATCTAAAAGACTTATTAAGCCAAGGTCAAAATCTATCCTCTGAGTTTTCGTTTATCCAAGAAGCAATAAATGCGCATCTTGACCGATTTCCATCAGACAAAAATGAATTACCAAGACCAGAAAAAGTTCTACTAGAAATAGCATCTGAATTACACACAAAACAATTCGGTTCAATTTTTAAAGAATTCTGTAAACGAGAACCGATTTACGGCTTTGGAGATTTACAAGTCAAAAAAATATATGACAAGTTATTATAATCAGAGTTCAAACATGACGACATCGTCCTCGTAGTTTGTAAATCCTAAAGCCAGTTCAGATTCTTGCGCCAGCGTCCGCTAGTGAAAAAAAAGATTAAACGTCCGCTTATAACAACAAAATCCGATTATCTAAAACAGAAATTTCATATCAAAAATGAGTTTTATTCAAAGAAAATTCTACTCATTCATTTGAATTTTCCAAACGGCACCACCTACCCAATCCTAGCGCCAGCGTCCGCTGGTGATTAAAAAAAGATTAAGCGTTCGCTTAAAACAACCAATTCAGACGAAGTAAAACCTAATTTTATGTTATAAATTGAGTTATCAATTAACAAACCATACATAGTACCAGTTATGCAAAACTTATAATACTTGTTACAATTAATAATATGGTTGTGATTCCGTTTTTAAACGGAATGACGACCCAATCCTAGTGCCAGTGTCCGCTGGTGATTAAAAAAAGATTAAGTGTCCGCTTAAAACAACCAATTCAGACGAAGCATATCTTCATTTCATATCAAATTGAGTTCTTTTCAAATAAACAATCCTACTCATTCATTTGAATCTTTCGAACAGCACCACCTGCCAACATTCCACTTCCACCAATCAATCCACCAACTACAAAAGATATTGCAAAAAACAATATTTCATTCGGCAACTGAAAGGTTTGTGCTAATCGAGCTGCTAAATCAAATCCATGCATACTGCCATTTAAAAGAGCCATTCCTAGCCAAATAAAACCTGTTATTAAAAAACCGTTCCAAAAAAGAAATCTTTGTTTGTTTATTGCAAGTCCCCATCCTGAAGTTATAGCAGGGATAAATAAAGCCCACCAAGGAAAACTTGAACTAAAACTCATGCAAAGCGCGATGTACATCGCATACAATAACTTTGTTGACATATGAAAAATCGTATTTGACATATTAAAACTCCCAACTATAAACAGCGTTCTTAAAATCACTACTTTTCTTATACAACTGAACTTCAGTTCCTGTATTTATTCTCCAATTTTCCAAACGGTCAGTGTAATGTTTTGAACCAGGATTTCCAGATTGACCACCAGGATAAGTTACCATAGCTTTTGTGTTCCAACCATCCATTTCAACAATCATTCTCCACGATGGACCGTGATTACCACGAATAGCATTAATACTTTCTGAATATCCATTTGTAGCAACAAAACCAGAATTGAAGCCTGAAATTCCAGCTAAATGTTTTAAATCAGTTCTATTATATTCTTGAAATTTCCAATTTGAAGAAATGCTTCCAAATTGATTTTCTAATTTTTTAATTGCTTCTCCAAAGCTTTTAATAACAATATCTTTTGCGATTTCAACACTATCAGTCCTAAAATCATCAAACCATTTAGATTTTGGATTATTAATCATCAATAAATCAGTATTGTCCGGCGAAGGTTTAGAAAGAAGAACTTTAGAACTGTTGATTTCATCCCAAGTATTTTCGTGAATTTGTTTTCTCCATTCATGAAATAAAGTCGGTAAATGAGATACTCCATCGTTTGTAAAATTCCACTGCTCCAACATTTTTTTGAACGATAAAAGCGATTCAGGCAAACGACTATCGTCTAACATACTTAAATAAATAGGAAGCATTTTCTCTGCAAGCAAACTATATGAATCCAATTGCATTTCCTGAATATCTTTCACTGTAAAATCATTTCGACTAGCTAACAATTGATTCACTCGATTGGGTCGTGAAAATCCCGCCATTTTGTAATCAAAGTAATAAGGATAATCAGAATCAGTAGGAATCTGATTTGCGCTACTTACGAAATTTCTATCTGGATTTATTTCATGGGGTAGTTCATCAAAAGGAATAAAACCTTGCCATTCATAACGGGAATCACTCCCATCAGAAATAAAAGCACCTTGATAATTCCATTTTTGGGGAAGTTTTCCATTTACCCACATTCCAATGGAATCACTTGAACTTGCGAAAGCCCAATTCAATGCTGGGGCTTCAAAATAATCCAAAGCTCTTGTGTATTCTTTTACATTTTGCGCCTTCATCATTCCCAATAAAGCTTTTAACTCATTCCCTTCTTCATGGGCAATCCAACGCAAAGCAGAACCAACAGGAATATTCGAACGTTTATTTTCAGCATTTAGTGCAAGAATTGGTCCGTGATGTGAATACAATACAGTATCAATAACAGGATTTGAATCTTTAACTAAAATCGTTTCTATTTTTCTAGTAACCGGTTTCCAATTACCATCGTGCAAATATTCGTTTAAACTCGCATCTTTAAATGTTAATTCATAAAAATCTGCGACATCAGCACCTGAATTCGTAACGCCCCAACTCATAAATGGTGTAAATCCTATACAAATTCCAGGTGAACCCGGAATAATAACGCCATGCGCGGAATAATCAATTGTATTTAAACTTTGTTCATACCAAATTGAAGGCAAACTCATTGTTAAATGTGGATCTGAACTCAGAATCGGTTTCCCATTTTTTGTTTTTGATGCTCGTAAAGCCCAATTATTACTTCCATTTGCTGGATCTGAGGAATTAAATTCTTTGTTTAAATCCCCTTTTGCATGATAATAAGTTTCTAAATCAAACGGAGCATTAATTGGACTTTTTCCCTTATAACTTTTACTAATAATTGGATTTATTTCTTGAAAATCCTTAAATAATATTTCTTGTATAAACTCTATTCCTAAAACATTTCTTGCATTTGTCTTTTGATAATCATCAAAGTATCCCGTTAGGGTATACGTAATATTTTTTAAAATTAGGATCGTTTTTTCTGGCGTCCAAAGTTCTGGTTCAACATCTAAAATTTTGTATTCCAATGGGTAATCTTCTTTTTTTAAGTTTGAAATAAAAAGATTTACTCCTTTCGCATAAGATTCAAGAGCCATTTTTGTTTGAGGATCGGACATCGCTAAATCTGTTGCACGTTTTGCAGCTTCAGACAAACCCAAACGGCGAAAGTATCTATCGTTTTCTAGCATTCTTGTTCCCAACCATTCAGCTAAACGTCCAGAAGTTTGACGAGTAGCAGCTTCCATTTGGAAAAGTCTGTCTCGAGCTGTTATATAACCTTGCAACAAATAAACATCTTGTTCAAGGTCCGCAAAAATGTATGGAACTCCTAAAGAATCAAAATGAACGTTTGCTTTTCCTTTTAAATGGGCCTTTAACTCTTTTGGAAGTTTTTGATTTTCCGTTTTATTTTGGTTTGTCCAACCACTTTCTGGCGAGAAAAATGAACCTAAACGGGGTAATGGTCCCCATTTACCAGATAGTACGAGCACAACAATTCCGAGAATTATAAATGGGAAAAGATTTTTTAACTTCATACATCAAAATACTAAATTCGATTGAATTCAATTGATCCCTTATAATCTAAATTTTGATTTAGCGATTCATCCTATCAATCATTCGTATCTTACTAAAAATTACCTATGCAAGCAATAAACACCAATTTATTAAATACAGTCTTTAATTTTCATAATTCCTACTTAAATCTACCTGAAAATTTTTTTGCGGAAATTGAACCGAGTCCAGCCAAAGAACCTATTCTAATCGCATTTAATAAAGCATTAGCTGAAGATCTTGGAATAAATATAAATGACCTTTCAAAATCAGAAATGGCTAATATCTTTGTCGGAAATAGTATTCCAATAAACACAAAAACAATTGCGCAAGCTTATGCAGGACATCAATTTGGGAATTTTACTATGCTTGGCGATGGAAGATCAATTCTTTTAGGAGAACATCTCACTAAAGATGGAAACCGATTTGACATACAATTTAAAGGCTCAGGAAGAACTCCTTATAGTCGTGGTGGCGATGGACGTGCAACTGTCTCATCTATGCTTCGGGAATTTATAATCAGTGAAGCTATGTTTCAGTTAGGAATCCCTACTACTCGTAGTTTAGCCGTAACAACTACAGGTTTACCAGTTTATCGCGAAGAAACGCAAAATGGAGCCGTTTTAGTTCGAGTTGCATCTTCTCATGTTCGAGTAGGCACATTTGAATTCGCTCGTAATTTTTTAAAAGAAGACGAATTAAAAGCCTTATTAGATTACACCATTAATAGGCATTATCCTGAATTAAATGATGATGAACATAAAGCAGCTTCTCTTTTGAGAACACTTATGTATAAACAAATTGATTTAATTGTGAATTGGATGCGAGTTGGATTTATTCATGGTGTAATGAATACAGACAATATGAGTATTTCAGGAGAAACCATTGATTATGGACCTTGTGCTTTCATGAATTCGTATAAATACAATACAGTTTTTAGTTCCATTGATGTAAACGGCCGTTATGCTTTTGGGAATCAGCCTGTAATTACACATTGGAATTTAGCGTGTTTTGCGGGTGCAATTCTTCCACTTGTTCACGAAAATGAAGAATCAGCAACAGAGATAGTTCGAGAGATTTTAGGCGAATTTCCAGCATTATTTGAACAAAAATGGCTGAATATGATGCGTGGAAAATTGGGATTTGTAGAACATCTAGATGAAGATAAAACGATAGCACACAGTCTTCTGAAATTAATGGAAAAACACACTGCAGACTACACAAACACTTTTTCTTATTTAAGTGGAGAAGCTTTACCTAATTCAACTTTATTTGATGATTCAGAATTCAAAACATGGTTTTCAAATTGGAAAGAAAGAATTCTGAAACAAAATGGTGGTGAAGAAAAAGCATTGGAACTCATGAAAAAAAGCAACCCTGTTTATATCCCAAGAAATCATCATGTAGAAAAAGCATTAGAATTAGCTTCGAAAGAAGGAGATTTTACTCATTTTCAGAAATTGCTTTCTGTGATTACAAATCCTTATTCTTATAGAGTTGAACTTCAGGAATTTCAAAATCCACCAGAAAGTGGCGACCAAAATTATCGCACTTTCTGTGGAACTTGAAAACTGAGAATTATGATATATCAATTCTGACTATTTTTAGCAACTTGAATTCAAAACCATTCTCTATTTAGTAGTAATAACCATTTAATTAAAACTCGTCATGACTCTTGTAGATTGGATTGGCTCAATCGGCGTAAGCTTATTACTGATTGCTTATTTTTTAAATATCAAAGAGATAATTCTGCATAATTCTTTGAGTTATATTCTACTCAATATTGTTGGATCAATTCTAGCATGCATAGCTTCAATTATGTTGAATTATATTCCCTTTGTGATTTTAGAATGTTGTTGGATTCTTGTTTCTCTTGCAGAACTTTTTAAACTAAAAAAACGATCAGTTCCTCTTGATTCGTAAATCCAAAGCAAAAAAGTCTTACAATCTGCTCATTAGCTTATTAAAAGCTGTTTAAATAGTTGTTTTCATTCTTATACATTGATGTTCACCATCAATGTATAAGAATGAAATAAATCTAATTTTAAAATTTATATGCCTCACTCAAAAAAGTAGACCTTGTCGGTTTTCAACTTTTCAAATCGAGTGAAATCGCCGCATATTATAAATTATTGATCTTTTCAGAGTAAACTCTTTATTTAAACCTCGATTTTCTTCAACTTTCCAGTAAAAGTACTAAACGGTAAAAAAGAGTCTCATTCTTTAATCAATTATTTTACTCAATAACAAAATTATTGGAATCGTTTAGTAAAAACCTGCGTAACAGCCCTTCTTATCTCAAAAGCTTAGCTTTTTATCTTTCTGAATAAAATTCCTGTTTATGAAATCTTCCTTTCGATCAACCTATGGCTCCCCAAGAGTATTAACTACAAAAGAAGTAGAAATCCCCGAAATTAATGCTGATGAAGTTCTGATTCGTGTCATGGCCTCAACAGTCAACCGAACCGATTGTGCCATTCTCACAGGCGAACCTTTCGTGATGCGGTTTTTTACTGGATTATTTAAACCTAAATATTTTGCAACGGGAACTGATTTCGCAGGAATTATTGAAAATGTAGGAAATTCAGTAGTAGATTATAAAATTGGGGATCGCGTTTTTGGATTTCATGATGAAGGAATTGGCTCACATACCGAATATCTCTCCTACTCTACAAAAAAACCTTTCGGACTTATTCCAGAAAACACATCTTTTGAAACTGCCGCTGCAAGTCTTGAAGGAGCACACTACGCCATCAACTTCATGAATAAAGTTCAACTTAAAAAAGGTGATCATCTTCTTATTTATGGAGCTTCGGGAGCAATTGGTTCAGCTTTAGTTCAATTAGCATTAACTAAAGAAATCAGCATTTCAGTTGTTACTAATTCCGAAACTTTTGAATATTTCAAATCATTAGGCTTAAAACGAGTAATTAATTATCAAACCCAAGATTTCACAAAAATCGATGACTCGTTTGATTACATTTTTGATGCAGTTGGCAAAAGTACCTATTTCGTTTGTCGTCATTTACTAAAACCCAAAGGTGTTTATATTTCTTCGGAACTTGGGCCTTGGCTTCAAAATCCTTTATTAAGTTTGTTATCTATTTTCAAATCTGGGAAAAAAGTAAAATTTCCTATTCCAACTGATATCCCCAAAAGTATCGCGACTATACAAGACCTTTTGTCTAAGCAAAAATTTATTCCATTAATCGATAGAATGTATCGCTTAGAATATATCTCTGAAGCCTTTGAATACACACTTAGAGGAAAAAAAAATGGGAATGTGATTCTAAAAATGGATTAATTTTTTCAGCAATTCCACATTATTAGAATTCCATGTTAATTTCATTTCAATAATTTAGATTCGAGAGTCTTTATACCACATTTGTAACTTTAATAGCAGACTACTTCCTTAATAATTCATATGTTCTTCATTAAAGATTGGTAGTTTACTTAAACTATTAAACTAATTATTACTAAATCGTATTCAAGTTTAGTTCTATTTTGAGTTTATAACATGTTCATGAGATTAGTCTGTTTATGGAATTAGATGTAGTTTTTTTATCGCGACTTCAATTCGCCTTCACCATAATGTTTCATTACCTATTCCCTCCTCTTTCCATTGGTTTAGGAGCAATTATGGTTATTATGGAAGGCTTATTTTTAAAGACAAAAAATCCAGTTTATGAGCAAATGACTCGTTTCTGGACAAAAGTATTTGCCGTCAATTTTGCGATGGGTGTTGCAACAGGAATCGTTATGGAATTCGAGTTTGGAACTAACTGGGCAACCTATTCTCGCTTTGTAGGTGATGTATTTGGATCAGCGCTAGCTTCTGAAGGTATATTCGCATTTTTCCTTGAATCGGGCTTTTTAGCCATCTTGGTATTTGGATGGGATCGAGTTTCCCCTAAAATGCATTTTTTCAGTACTTTAATGGTTTCTTTTGGCTCCATTTTTTCATCTGTTTGGATAGTAGTTGCGAATTCTTGGATGCAAACTCCAGCTGGTTTTCATGTAGTTGGAGACGGATTAAGAGCACGCGCTGAAATTGTAGACTTTTGGGCTATGGTTTTTAATCCCTCAAGTATTGACAGATTAACTCATACTTTAATTGGCGCTTTTATTCTAGGCGCATTTTTTGTAATGAGCATTAATGCCTATTACATTTTGAAAGGAAGACACCTTGATATTGCAAAAAAAGGTTTTAAGAT
>Ga0210025_1002136_pt1 | contig 19892 bp, 8 predicted proteins | sample CryGeyme20150102_FD_183989 | JGI IMG/M metagenome (GOLD analysis project Ga0210025, IMG submission 183989) | Groundwater microbial communities from Crystal Geyser aquifers in Utah, USA - Crystal Geyser metaG 2015-0102 (SPAdes) (version 2) | ecosystem: Environmental > Aquatic > Deep subsurface >...
TGTTACCTGAAGGTTGGTTTTCTCAGGACCAGATTTGATTTATTGCTGGGCTACAATGTGATGTGATCCCTATCTCCAAGACTTGGATATATGAATCAAGGGGACCAAATTAAGCCCAGGTGGACTGCCATAGGACTCAGGAGTTAGGTCTTACTCTATTAGGTCGTGTGCCTATGCCTACTTCCTATACACACCACTAGTCTAGTCATAATATTTACTCTAATATTCATGAGTCTCCACACTAGCTTTTTACGTAGGGTTTAAGTTTTTCAAAAAATAAAAACTTCCTCACTTTGTAATTATTTGTAGTTGGTGCCAGTGGCAATGAAATCTGTTGGTTCTCAATTATTATGCTCATGCTTGTCTCAAAGGAGCTGAACTAGATCGAGATAATTGAGAAGCAAAAGAAAGTAAAACAAGTACTGCCGTATCCCTATGACAACGCTTCTACACCCGCTGTGGCTTAGCAGTGGGCGTGGCAAAAAATTTGCATTATTATACCGATGAGCTGTGGTCCGCAGCTACATCCATGATATCTTCGAGCATGACTACTTGAAACTGCACGATCGTTGTTGCTCTCTTGATCATTTTCTTGCAAATCTCGTTGGTATAGCATTTGAGACCATTTATTTATGCTTAGGATCTGCATCCCAGGTTTCAACCTCGTACAAGCACACAGTCCTTTTGGATGGATTTTGCGAATGACAGGTATTATGGCATCAGTGGTATCTGTGTGTTCATTGGGAAGACTGTCGTTGGCAATAGAAATTCCAACAGAAGCTCGTTTGTACGGTTCCTGAACGGTGACAAAAAAAACTTTGGAGGTTCTCGACTAGGTTGCAATGTTGGCTCTGCCTGCTGCTGTATCACTAATACATTCATGTCTGACTTTGCAGTGGGCGCCGTTCCTTCGAACATTTTGACCGCCAGGATTGTGATATTTCCCACACAGGATCTCAAGACGTGCATAATATGTTCTGTTTTCGTGCAGCTGTCAGTACAATCAATATCGTTGACGAAGATAATACATAATACGCATGCCCTTTTTTAAATCCGTTCCTTTGAAAATGCTGGTAGGTCGGATCCATTCTACATTTGCACCACCCACCGCCATAATAGTCGCCAACGTCATCTTTCAGCCGTAGTCCCAATTCGGCATCTACAGTGGGCTTGTGCACTACAATTTCGGTCAACTGCATTTCTTCACTGAAAATAGGGTTATTATTGCACTGCGGGAGTGGTTGTGGTGGTAATGGTTGCTTAGGAAGACGATTGCTCTCGGCAAAGGGGGTGTAAGGTGTAAGAGGAAAACTCTGCTTCAAATTGGCTTGCAATACAAGTAGCACTTTGAGAGGCTTCCATGATGTCTGTCTCAAGCTCAAGTAAACTGGCTGTACTAGGCTTGGATAGCTACTATTTGAGAATGTGTCTCTCCTTCGCCGTGACAGATTACACGATAAGGCTTTTGGTGACTCGTCATAATTGGGTGCATTTTCTTTTTTTTATGGAGCTTTTGGAAAAATCGACACAAGTCTGCACCCACAAGTTTTATTGATGCAGCAAGGAACTAGGGAAGCTTGCTAAGCCTTTAGACTTTTTGTTTCAACACAATCCTTTTTCTGGTTAAGTTTGTTAGATAACCTAAAGGCAATTAATTGTGCAAATAAAATAATTGTCTTCTACAAGGTGGTAGTTCTACATCCTGGACGCGAAGACAGAAATCGATCTTGGTTGCTGTTTTTGGTACTTAGTAGTAGTAGTCATTGCGGTCTACCAGTAGACCCTACCATACTACAGTAGGCACATTGCGTTCTATTTCGTCTACGTACAATAATTGCACGTCATGATACCCTAACCCTATCCCGAATATTGCTATTCACGAAATTCAACGGTTTTTCAGATTGGAACACAAGAAATTCACCACAAGAAGTCGAACAGTATTCGCCACATTTTGTCCAACTCGACCCATACAGCATGAACTTTCCATCCGTCGATATAGAGGAGAGCGAGGAAATTGCGATGTTCTCGTCCGATGAGGAGGAGGACCAGGGCGAGAAAGATCCTCTTTGGGGTAAACAGGTTCATACAAGTTTCAGCAACATCGCAAGCGGTCCAGCCGTTTTTCTGGATCCTTACAACATTTTTCAATCCACCAGCACAGCCACAAAGAGTGACCAAGAAAAGCAAGATGCGTCCTACGCAGCGTCGTTGCACATGGAGGAAGAGCGAGAACGGAACAAACGACAAGAGAGTGAGCGAAAAATGATGCTTCAAAGCCCACAAGGTCGCGCTGTATTACTCGTTGAAACGGTCATTCGTTTGATGGAACCTTTAGTCTCGTCCAAGATCATGCCCGTTGGAAAGGACAATGCCGTGTATTTAGCGGAAAAGATGATATTGCTCCAGGACGAATACAAGAAACAAGGACGACCAACGCACGTTTCCATATGCTACCACTACACCGGAACTGAAAACATGGATGCAATCCGATGCGATGGTCTTTTGACTGTCGACGATCGCGTCGGTAAAAAGAGTGAAATTATTCGCCATGGAGCGTACTTTGGCGACGGAATTTACACAGCCAACAACCCGGAGGCATTCACGCGGTATGGAGATATTGGATTGATCGTGGCCGTTCTCAAGGGAAACGAACAAGATTTGGGAACGAACCCAAAGTCGCAGCTTATCGACGGCGGTACTAACACTATTCTTGGCAACAAACATGGCAGCGATCCATACTACAATGAGATTATCTTACGGTCGAGCTCCCAAGTCCTACCACTCGTCAAGTTTCCAAAAGACCTCGACCCTGACTTTCTGAACAAGATATGGAACATTCAGAAGTTGCTACAGGAACAAGTTGTGGATAAATATTTCAATGATTCGGTACGAACCGTAGTCACTCGAGTTCACGGAGGCCACGATTCAGGTAGCCCTCGAGGCTTTGGGTTCTCCTTTGGATCATTCAGTGCGACCCCATTTCCTAGCGCGCAACCTTCCGTTCAAGGTGGATCCTTTGGTATCAGCACCAGTGGAGTACTCTTTGGTTCTCCCCAACAAGCTAATACATCAGTTGGAATCTCCTTTGGGCAATCTTCTGCTGCTACCGGTAATTTAAACTACTCTGGCACAAGTGCTGAGAAAATCCAATCCATCACAGCACTACCACAATACAAACACACGTCTTTTGAAGAATTGCGCTTTGAGGACTATACGCAAGGAAACAGAGGAGGCGGGAATGCTGCATTTCAATTCAATAGTGGAAATGTAAACTACTCTGGCACAAGTGCTGAGAAATTCCAATCCATCACAGCGATGCCACAATACAAACACACATCGTTTGAAGAATTGCGCTTTGAGAACTATATGCAAGGAAACAGAGGAGGTGGGAATGCTGCATTTCAACTCAATAGTGGAGTCTTGTTTGGTTTGCAACAACAATCTGGTAGTGGGTTTGGATCTTCCTTTGGGTTGCCTTCTGCTGCTACCAGTAATGTAAACTACTCTGGCACAAGTGCTGAGAAATTCCAATCCATCACAGCATTGCCACAATACAAACACACCTCTTTTGAAGAAATGCGCTTTGAGGACTATACGCAAGGAAACATAGGAGGTGGGAATGCTGCATTTTAATTCAATATTGGAGTCTTGTTTGGTTTTCAACAACAATCTGGTAGTCTAGTGCGTTTGGATTTTCCTTTGGGTTGCCTTCTGCTGTTGCCAACACAACAAACTACAACGGGCAGTTTGGCAGCGTTCCGCAAATATCAGCTCCTACTTTTCCCAAGACAAATTGGAATTCGACTTGGGGGTCGTTGTAGATATATCTATCACCAACACGGATTCATGAGTAGACGAAGACGTCGGGATCGCAACAAGGCCGGCATGCATCTTCTTAATCCGAGCTCCCTCTCATTGCAGTCGTATTCGATAGGAGTCCTCCTTGACGACAAACAAATGAAATATCCGACCTAAAATAGTTTGGTACCATAAGAGTCAAATGAAATAAATCGTGAAGATGTACTGTACTCGTTGTAGATTTTCTTTTCACCAGAAAGGCTCACAATTCATCTGTGATAACTACAGTTTGCTCGTTTGCAATAGCACTGCCACCCCCACTGCGGCTTTCTGTCCCATCCTCATTTTCTCGTTTCGGATAAATGACTTCATAAATATCGAGCGAATCAGGTTTCATGACAACATGTTGTCTCATTTGAATGGGAGCATTATCTCCTCGGGTAGTCATCAATTCAATGCGCATGACAACAAATTTTTCTTGTTCCCCAAAGTTCCCCCAATGCAATCCAATTAATGAATCAACCCAATATGCTTCCATAATCCTCATGACCAAACTATCGCCCAGGGGATGGTTACCGTGAGCAAACGGTCCAGGTCCAAAGGATATGGCCCTTAGCGGAGGAAACGGGTTGGCATCCTTTCCGGATGTGGCTAGACTGGATTCGTGGGCTTCGATCAAATCTTTGGTCAATTGTTGAGCTTCCTTATGATTTTCTGCTTGTACGAGAACTCCACGTGCGGTCCACATGTCATTTTCGTCTGGTGGAGTACCATCTTGGTGGACATGGTACAACTGAAAGGAGCACAAGACGGGGCTGGCAACAGAAACTTCAGTATGGTTCACCTGAAAAGATTCGGCCGCCGCCAAGGCAGCATCTTGAAATCGTTGAAAGGCTTCCGGGGTTGGCGTGTCGTCATCGTCGCTACCGGATGGCGGTTGATATGATCTAGAGTCACCCTCTAATCCGAAATCTCCTTCCAACACACCGCCTGCAGTTGTGGCGGCAGCCGCAGCACCATCAGCAGCCGGGAAATATTCGTTGTTATTATTGTTCAACATGGAAACAGCATGGCCATAGTAAATTGTATCCAGCACATAGGCCAATGGTCTCATTTGCTCCTCTGGATCCCACGACAATCCAGCGGGAACGATAATGGCATAGAGAGTTGTCTGATTGTTGGGCAAAAGATCGGTAATGGCAGGCTGGAATTCACTTATCCATTCAATGCCGTACAATGTGGCCATGGAGACCAGAAATATTAGTAACGGCACAATTATTTTGGTCCGACAACATACTGTTATTATCTGGTAGAACATTGTGTATGTACTGTGTCTGTCGAATTCGTTATCAGTTATCAGCTATCAAGTCTTGACTCAAAGGACTGAAAGTCTAATATTTTGTTGTTGTTGTTGTTTTAACCGAAGTTTGTTTGTTGTTTTTGTTTTTGTAGTCGACTACTATTACTAGAGTCTAGTAGTACTTGAGTCGCACACTGTTACTCTCAGTTTTAACCTTATCGAACTCAAGAGTAAGCAAGGAGTAGTAGCTAGCGTAGTAGACTACTGTACTACTCGAGTAGTAGCTAGCTACAGTAGTAGTCTACCAGTACTATGTACTACGATACAGGTACCAGGTACTACTCTATGGAATGACAGTATAAAAAAATAATAATAGTCTACTCAGTAAAAATAATCCTTCGCAACTCCATCCATAGAAGTCCATCATCACCTTCATGCACTGTATGTGAATGCTGCTGGTTGATCACAAAAAGTACTGAATTTGTTTTTCTATTCTCTGGAATACATAACTCTATACACCAGAATACGAAGAATTACTATAATAACAATGAAGCTGACCGCCTGCTGGTCTTCCATGTCGACGAAGCCTGCACTTCGGTACGGTGTACTCCTCGCTTTAGTGACAGTATCCCTAACGACTTGTTCGTTTGCAGCTGCCTTGCAAACAGCTAAAATGCCAGAGAGTCTTCAAGTTCCCGAAGGATTTGCTTCCAAAGATAATTGGAACGGATCGCCAATGACACCGCTCGAATTTACTCTGGACGATCAAATTCATACGCAAACCGAAATATCTGTTTCCAACATGGTTTCTAAACACACGTCTTCGGTGGGTGCTGTTGGCTTTGCCATTCGTCGACCCGGATGAGTTTTGTGCCGGGAGGAAGGACAGCAATTGTCTCAACTCTCGGCCGCACATCCTTCAATATTTGAAGATTTTGGTATTTTTGGAATGGTCAAAGAAATCAACGTCGATGATGCAGGGTTGTTGGAATTTCACAAAAAGTATTTTCCTCACGATATTTACTTGGATGCGAGCCAACAATTTTACAAAACCCTGGGGTCCCGGAAAATTACAACACTCCGAACCTGGAATCCACTCCGATTGTGGAGAGGCTATCAGGATATGAAGGAACGAATCACTCGCAAGAATTTGGAGGGAAACTTGATCGGAGAAGGGATCATCCAAGGAGGTATTGTAATCTTTGATCGTCACGGCGATCCACGAGCTGTGTATCAGGAACAGATTGGGAACGAAATTCCCGAAGAGTCCATCTTACAAGCTTTGAAGGCACTGCAAGAAGAATACAAGCAAACCTCGGATGGTGCAAGTGCCGAATTGTAGGTGATTTGCTTGCTCGCTTTGGCAACGTCTGTTTCAGTTAAAAGTGAAGGCAAAGGAAAGTAAGAAATGGCCTGGATCTCGTTTATGTGGATGCCTGCTGAAATGACGACCATTTGTGGCTGTCTCTTTACTGGTTTTGAAACTAACCATAAATTGACAATGCAAGTGGTCTGAGAACAAATCAGGATCCACACGAATGTAATCTCTTTCTTTTTTTAACAATAGCTGCCAGAATGAAAAACTTTTTAGTTTGATATGTCTCCCTTTTTATTATTATTAGGCAATGTAGTCTCACAGCCAAAATAAGGTTCATTTCCCATTCCATGCCTCATTTGACGGGCCATTTTTGTGATACTGTTAGATCGGTTGCCTTATTGTAGTCTTACAGCCACGCAATCGAGGAAGCATCCTCAGTTCTGACAGGAGACTCTGCGTTGAGAAAGTTTGTTCTCTTCAGACTTCTCAACATCTTCTTGGCACGCTTGCTGTTCCCGCTGTTTTTCAATGCAACAATCACGAAGTTGTAGGTAGTAGAGTTTGGTTCAACATCTTGTTCTATCATGTGCTCAAATATGGCCATGGTGCGTTCACTCACGTGTCTAGAAGCAGCATCGGGAGTGGTAGATGCCAGCGACAAGGCTTCCAGGACGTGATTGTAACTTTCCACATTGGGTTTCACACCTTGAAGAATGTTAGACTGATGGATGCGTTCCAGGCGGCGCAAGATTTGCTCGCCGCGCTTTGCAGCTTCGTCACCGAGACCCGATTTTGCCCATGCCAACAAAATAGTCTACGAAGAAGAAAAGAGTAGCAAGGGTTAGCATGAGCCTTGAAAAACAGATCCGAATTCATTTTCATCGGCAATTTCTTACATTGAAGGTCTCCAAATTAGGATACACACGAGCTTCATCCCTCACATCTTCAGCATACATGCGAGCCAATACTTCTTCTGTGCGTTTGGGATCTTTTGTCTCGACGAGGGCTTGAATTACAAGGTTGTAGATTTTCACATTTGGTTTGACATCGTCGTCACCTGCTGCATATTTTTCCAGCATTTCATCAAGAAGCTTTTCAGCCTGTTTACCCGACTGACTGCGATTTGCCTTGACGATGCACTCCAAAAAGTGTTGATAACTCTTACGGTTTAGTTTGACATCAGTGTTTGCTACTGCACGCTTCAAGTCATCACATTTCTGAAAAAGCGCTTTGGCTTTGCGCAGTGCCTCGGGTTGTTCACCAAATCTCGCCAGGCCACACAAGATGAGGTTGGGGTGCACTCGATAATTCCCCAGATCACAGAACTGTTTATGTAGAATATTGGTAATGAATTGACAACGTTCGCGATTACCATTTCTGTTCCAGGCGCTCAGCACTTTTGAGTACGAAACCGTATCAGGTGCAATGTCGTCAGTCCCCGACTCAAAACGATCAATCATGCGTTCAAGAAGATCCTGGGCCTTCTCGCCATCGCCTAAACGGGACCAGCACTCCAAGACATGATTGTAACTCGTCAAGTCAGGCTTGACATTCAAGAGGACTCGACTATTCGCTAATTTGCTCATGTGTTCAAGAATAGCTTCCGCGCGAGTACAAGCCTTTCGAAGAGACTTGGAAGGAACCTTTGTCCACCCGAGAAGTAAACTATTAAAAATTTGTAAATTAGGCTCGAATCTTTTGTCCTCGTTTCTTTCCCCGTAGTCCTTGTAGAGCCGTTGCAGGAGTTCCTCGCCTTTTTCCGGATTTCCAGCTTCGCAAAAAGCAGCGACAACTTTTGAGTACATATCAGTTGTTGGACGAAAGTCTTCTTCGCCTTGATTAGCTTTTTCCTGAAGAACTATTAGAATTTGTTCGCCCCATTCGGCAATGCCTTTCGTTTTCCCGTTGGCATTCAGCCGAGAATCAAGCACCCACCGATATGTATCAAGGTTAGGGTCGACACTTGATAATCCTGACTGGGAAAGTTTCAGCATTTTATCAAGGATGGCCTCAGTGTTTGCAGCTGCCTTTGGTTCACTTGATTTTGCCCAACCCAAAAGAACCCAATGAAACGATTGCCGATCTGGTTTGGCAGCAACGGTACTATTATTTGTTTTCGCCCGATTACTCCACTCACTTAACATAAAGTCCAACAGGGACTCAGCTTGGTAAGGTTCTTCAGCATCTACCCAAGCCCGAATCACTTGGTTATATGTATGCGAATAGATCAAATTTCTTTTCTTTGTCCTTACAGTTCGTCGCAACAAACTGTCTGCCAAAGCAGGCTTTGTGACGGCAGCGCCTTTGATCAACATGGAATAAACTTCAGGGTCAAGCTCAACGTAATTTCCCCAGACCTCTACTTGCTCGATCATATCATTGGGTGTAAACTTTAAAAATGCGTTTATCTCTTGCCCGTGACTCCAATTCTGAATCACGGCTTTTAACCAATACAAGAGTTGACAGTCGCTCCATTGGGGGACATGTTCTTGTTCTTCCAACATTCGATCTAAGATTATGATGGAGAGATGAACGCTGTCTTCGGTTCCCTGAGCTGTCCAAATCAACAGATTGGCTTCTGTCTTCTTCCACGAAAGCTTTCCCACGGGATACTGCTCCTTACTGACCAAACGCAGAGTATCCTGTTTCATCTTGTAGACAGCTACGGGGTCCACTAGTGTACGATCACGCACCTCCCCTGACCCCTCCCGTATCTCCCCAGCAGTTGATGCACCCACATCTGCCTTGATGTCTTCATCGACTTCTGTTTTCTTTCTCTCCTTTGTAAGGAACGCTAAGCAATGCGGGGGACTCTCGTCCTTTTCTATGTTAAGCTTTCGTGAGTTTTTCAGAGTCACGGGATCATCGTGGATCCTGGCGCCAAGGCTACCAGGCACTCGATTGCGGTTAAGAAATCTCATGGCTTTCTTAGATCAACCATGCAGGTAGATTAAATCCAAGAGTGATATTCTTTGGGATGAGCATAAACGAAAAAAATGTTCTGTTTAAATCTTGTGCCGGCTCGGATCGAATCGCTTGCAAGCTCAGTAATTAGGCAGGTGTGCGTTTCCTCAACGGCATGGAACTCTCTCCCAGCTATTCAACGGCATGCAGTTATCCAGTACTACTAGTCTAGTAGTAGCTACTACTAGTAACCGGTCTACTTACCACTGATAGAGCTACGAGTACTAGACTACATCAGTACTACTAGTAGAACGCTACTAAGCTATGTAGAGTTCTAGTCTACTTTGACCAGTAGACAAATTTTGAGCGAAGTCAAAGTATTATTATCTAAGTACTACTCCTACTAGCTAGCAGCGATATTACTAGTACTACTAGCTAGTACTAGTCTACTACTACTAGCTAGCTAGTAGTAGCTACTAGTAGTACTTAGTACAATAATATTGGCACCGGCCTAGCTACTAATAGTAGACTAGTAGTCTACCTACTAATACTACTAGTAGTAGTAATTCTGTAGCTACTCCGAGTAGCTGTTTCTCACGAAAACCAAATCCTTAAATTAGCCTCGTTCTCTAAACTTACTACCATTAGGTAGCAAATGCCGGTAACAGTGCTGTGGAGCCAGGGCTGCTGGGTATACTTCTGGTGCCGATTGTGGTCGGGCTCTTTTCCCCCTTCACGCGCCCTATGTGCAGGTAGATTTGTGTAGTTGATGCTCAAGCTGGCAAGGATTGCAGAAATGTACAAAAATCGATGATGGGATTCTTATTTTTTGTATTACTCATGCATACGAATAGGAACTAAACCTTAGTGCTACGGTCAATGAAAAACCTTTCTGTTGGGAGACTACTGCTTGCAACAGTACTCGGTAGCTGGCTACTGGACTGCAGAGTTCTAGTAGATAGGATCCGCATAATCTCTGAACCATTTGCCAAACATAAGACGAGAGCCAAGCAAGTCTACCTGAAGGTTGTACTGTGAAACAGGCTTCTCCGGAAGTTTGCATTAGTCGGGATCACGGAGAGGAGAAGCAGCACTGGGTAGCATCAGGCCAACACTCACTCGCTTGAGAGACATGAAAATCGCTTTGAGAAATAAAGTGCACTGGTGAAACGCTAAAATAAAGGGCAATGGCGTTGTCTTGATAACAGATTCACGGCTGTTCGGTCCCTCCAGGTCGAACGGATGCGAAAAATTATGCGCCTGCTGTTCCCTCGCAAATTTCTCTCCTATTGGATCAGCCACTCTGAAAGGTACAGTGGTGCATAGTCACTAAGGATACACCAACCAAGAAAAACCCATGCCTTTGCATGATCACTTGTTCTCATACTATAGGCATCTAGCAACTGTTTAGGCTAAATTCGTATGGAATGAATGCGCATGGTCGTTGTTGTTGCCCTGGGCACGCTTCTTCGCGTCACATTCGCATGAAATTGCCTTGAAATCGCCTGAAGCTCCAGCTGTAGCCATGGTGTCTGGTAAGCACTATCACACTGCGAGATCGAAATTCCAACTATGATGGCAGAATTTAGACAGAAAGAGAAAAAAAGCTTTGTTGGATAATAAGGAGTTCTAGTGGTAAATAGATCTACCTGAGACGGCGGGCCTCACGTTCCCATTCGAGTAGACATAGAATGTCTCCTTCTCTGACAGGTCCCTTGACGTTTCGGACAATGGATCGACCAGTAGTACCACCACCTTCTGCATCCATGAATTCGACTCGGACCTGAGTCACGTTACCGGTGTTTCCAGTTCGTCCCAACACGCGGCTTACTTTGGCAAGTTTAACAGGGGCATCCTGGTTTGTAGAAAAATATACGTAGTTGAGCGAAGATAGAGTGAGACGAGTGCTGGGTCAAGGATGAAGGTTCCAAGGAGGACTAACAGCTGATAACAATGCCTTGAAGCTCTGTTCAAGGCGGCAATGCATTCTGTGCTACTTCACAGTATCGCATCATAGAGGACGCTACTGTGATGATGCGCTGATCTTAACAAAGGTTCGGATATACATACCATGGTTGCTAACTAATTAATTTTGATAGTGATCGAAATTGCTGGGCCCCTTCTCTTGTTGAGAGTAGTAAAACGAGGCATGGCACGCGAGAAGTAGCGTACTGCATACCGCTCTACTTGAAAATCAATGGTTTCCCAATGTTCGTACAGATGACCAGACGTTATGATGATGTATTCGTGTTTCAGATGTGTCGTGCTAGTAGTCGAGAAAATGTATGTGGATCACCCATCGCTTTCTGTGTCACAAAAATTAATAATAAGAAAACCGGCATAATAACCTGATACTTCAGGTTTTAATTCTGACAGCCTGCGAAACCTAGCTAGCTAGAGTAGTAGTAGCAGCGGGAATGCAAGTTGGTCCGCTCAAACTTCTAAATGCTTGGATTCGTTCTAAAAGAAAAGCATAGTATTCTTAATCATTTCAATCATCAATTCATGAGGATATTAGAAAGCGCAGACGAGGAATACTGCTTTAAAAACTTGAAGTTGATGTCACACTGTATTCTTTCCTTCCAATTTATATTCTAGAATGTTAATTTAAATACTTCAGCCATGTCGCTAGCGAAATAATTTGGCAACAAATTTCATGAGTCGTTGGCAAAGTATCGCCCGACGTCTCGGGCCGGCATTTTTTTCCGGGCAACGAGAGGCGTTGGTGCTAGCGGATTGCGAGGCACTGCCAACTCGTGCAGCCACGACATCTTCTTGTGCATTCGCTGACTTGCTAGGGTTGGGCGTAGCCGTCATATCTTTATTCACTACCACAGCACTCGCAAGATTTACTTTCTCGAAGAGACCGCCGCTGCTAGAGCCGCTGGAAATAGGATCAGAAGAGAGCGACTGCTCCGTAGCCAATGTTTCGCCAGACATCAGCGACGACGAGCTAGTTTCTCGGGCAAACGATCGAATTTCGTCACCTTCGTCACTTTCTGCCCGGATAACATGCTCATGGATGGTACCAGCCAGAAAGGTCTTGAGAGTCTGGCACACATCCGACATATCCAATCGTTTGGAAACATCTTGGGCCCAGGCGAAACGAAGCATGGTCTCGAGGTCTTTGGGCAGGCCATAATGTGAGTGCAGTTTGGGGCGCTTTCCTTGTCGGCAAATATACTCCTTGTGTTCATCTCGGTGGATTCCATCGTATGGTCGCTGCTGTGTTACCATTTCGAAAAAGAGGAGAGCCCACGAGTATGTGTCCGCCCGTTTGTTGTAGGTCTTGGTTAAAACTACCTCGGGCGCCATGTACCTCCGAGTGCCCACGAGGGACATGTTGAACATTCCCTCGTTGTTAGCTCTGTTTTCGACCGGCAAGTGTCGTGCCAATCCGAAGTCAAACAAGACTAGAACATCTCGTTCCGGATGATCGGGGTGAATTTCCTTGAACCCAATGTTCTGCGGTTTCAAGTCACGAAAGATGATGCGCTGATCGTGCAAATAGCGGAGGGCATCAGCAATTTGCAAACAGTAATTGGCCTTGAGAGCTAGCCGCTGGTCGCTGGTGGTATCATCCAGATAGTCACCAGGGCATATTTGCATCTTCTCCTTGTTCCATGACTCGATACGATTGTCGAGGGTTTCAAAAAGTCGATCCAAAACAAGAAAAAAGCTGTCGTGCGAACCGTTTTCCAAGGCAGCAGCACCATTCCAAGTCACACCACGGAGTCGTGCAATATGAGGATGAACCATGTCTTGCATCAAGGTTGCTTCGGTCGTCAAGTCACGTACAGCTCGTTTGAACAGCTTGGGATCCGACAAAAGGTTTGGGTGTAGGTGTTTTATGACATAGCGAGAGTGTAGACTGCGACCAGCTAGTTGGTCCTGGGTATTTTGACTGTGTTCTGCCAATATTTGCTGGCGTCGACGAAATCGTGAAGGTCCAAAGGGGAAAGTTTGCTTGTATCCTCCTCCAGATAACCTTCGTAGAGAAAGACTGTGCCGTCTCTTTAGCTTGTCTGATTCATCGGTAGGAAAGTTCAACAACTCGAACGAGGAGATCTCGTAAACTTCTGAAAAGGATCCACTCCCTACCAGTTCGCCCAGCTTAATCTCCTCGCGGCAAAAGAGGGCTATCTTTTCATCAGACTCTTCATCTTTTTCCGTTGCTATTGGTTGTTGCTTTTCAGGGATGATACTAGTGCTGCTGCTTTGAATATCAATTTTGGTTGTTGCATACGTAGATGGAACTGTCGATTGGTTTAGGAAGTCCAGCATAGCAATGCACTTGCTGCAAAGGTACTAAGATTTACGTAGTGTTGTAATAATTGGATGAATGATTGAATTAAAATATTATTATGCCGGTCAGTGAAACTCTTTAATGTATTTTAGGCATCGTGGGTATTCCGAGAGATTCGCATTAAACATGCACGATCCATTTTCGGTGACAGAGAGCTGAACGGCAAAGTGCCATGTGTTTGTTCCGATGATTATGTACGATTGAATGATGACGACATGGATCTGCAATAGGGTTGGAACTTTCCTTCCGAAAGAAGTCTCCCTTTCTCGTCCTGAAGTGAATCTACTAAAAACTCTCCTGCAAAAGATTCCAGCGACTCGCGACCAGACCTAGGTAAAAATGGACGATATGGATAATTATTTTTGTTACTAGAATTAATTCTATGGCCATTGTCAAGTCTTTATATGGTAATTAATTAATTGTTTGTTGCCATAATTATGGAATTAATTCCACGGCATCATCATGGAGGTGCCGTGTGCTTCATGATGGCTCCTCACTCCTCATGCTCGTCCTCATAGTAGATATCATCATCTCGCTCCTCGTCTTCATTGTCTGCTTCATCAGAGGACGTGGCAATGGCCTTCATAGCCTGACCAACAGTCTGTACGTTCCAAAACTTGATATTCTTTTTGAGATAAAGAAGAGCTTCAAAGACAATGGGAGACATACTTCTCCTGTGTGGCAACATGATGTATTTGGCTTCGCTGAAGAGACGTTCACAACAATTAGAAGTAGCACAAATAAGCTTACCAACATCAACATAGGGAGGCCCAACAGTGGTAGTAGTAGCTGCATCGTTTCCTCCAACGCCTCGTACAGCAGCAGGAGCATGATCTCCTCTCTTCCTCTTCTTCATATTCAAAGCAAGCTTCTCTTTGAGAGTGAGTGCCCTCTCGTTCTCGCTGTTTTGAGCTTCTTGTTGAGCAAGTAGCTTTTTGCGATCAATCAGTCGTTCCACAGCTGCTTTCTCCTCATCAGAGAAGTGGCCATGGTAGGGGATACCTTGCAATATCTTCCGGACTCCACTCTCAAAGTGCTTGCTGTGGACAATTTCTGCATTGCTCTTGAGATACTGAAGCATAGAAGAGTATCGAGGTTCACTGAGGAGCGTGTTGAACTGGATACGAACATGCACAAGGTCCACACCCTTTCCTTGTAACTCGGTGGTGACCATATCGAATATCTCAAAATCCTCTTTGACTTTTGTGATGAGTCGCTGCTCAGGCTTCGTCAAAGCATACTCTTCAAGACCTTCACAATCATCAAGCTGCTTCTTGATGCGAAGATATCGCTTCACCATACTAAACACAGACGTCCATCGTGTTACGTTCTCCTTGATGGCCTTCAGTGAAACCCCATGATGAGCCATAGTAAGCTCTCTCAATCTCGCAGCAGTTTTGAGGTTGGAGGCTTTGCTCATCAAAATGGACACCTTCTCAATAGCATCAGCAACACCAGGCTGTTCTTCAATCCACTGCTTGATAGCAAGATTGAGACGATGTGATGCGCATCCAACCATAGGAATATTCCACCGAGTGGAAATTGCCTTGTTGGTACTGCAATTGTCTCCAATGATGCATGCAACGTCTTCCTTGGGGATCTGGTATAGTTCCAGAGTCTGTTCAAAGAGAGCAATGTGAGCGTCGGCACCAAGATCGTCTTCATCCAATGTGGGAGACAGAGCCATCAAAACTTCATTGTACTCTTTCGTTTTTGGATGCTGGTACCCTGCAAAGATAGCAATGTAATGTGTGCTTGCACCATCGCATGTCCAACCATCCATAAGCAACGTGATCTTACCGGCTTCCTTGAGCTCTGCTGCAATAGCTTTTTCGGTCTCCTTTGCTGTTGCAATAATGTACTTCCGAATTGTCTTTGCAGTGAATGGTTCAATCTTTACCATGCTCCTCGTTAATTCATTTTCAATCTCAACCAGCGGCATGTTCCTCATGGCTAACCACTTGATCCACTGGTGCGCCCTTAGCTCTTTGTTGTTGCTGGTGTAGAAAGAGTTCATAACAGATTGACTCACCGTGGACTCCTTGATGGTACCATCAGCCTTCATGATTTTCTGGTCCTCGCAATGCTTCTCAAGATGCTCCTGCAGTCGAGCTTCCCAGCCATTTCCGTAGCATTTGTGGACATGGTTGGTGAGATTGGTGTACCCTTTGGGGCTCTTGTAGCGCCCCTTACACTTGTTGCAGAAGTAGGCATCAGGCTCGCCATCTTCAACAGCTCGGAAGAAAAACTCCCGGATATTCTTGCCACTGAATTTCATGCTTCCTTCCTCTTAAAATAAGCAAAAAAGACACCAACACAAAGCGCTGAATTTACCTGTTTCAACAGTGCGCGCCAAATTCATTGTCATTGGCTGTAAGCACCGGAAAACCCCCATTGTCTAGCCTCCTTTTAAAGTTTCTTTTTTCTAGAAAAGTGATTTGCGAACGTGTTCTTCAGGTAGAATTTAAGCGTTGGGTCCCACCACTTGCACGAATGAGGGAACTAATTAGGGAATTAACGGCAGGTGTTCCGTACTTTTGAGGTATTTTTAACGGGAATTATCCTATACTTAGTTAGAATACTTAGAAATTGACTATGGATAATTACCGTGAATTAACGGTTGAGTGTGTGTTTTTGCCGTTCGGCTTGCGTACAATTTTACCTAGGTCTGCTCGCGACCAAGAGCTCGCAACTGCAGCTTAGCCATCTTCTGAGCATGTAGAGACACTTGGTGTAAAAGTTAACAGTGTTTGTAGAAATAATTAAAGATTGCGCTGCGCCACAGAGACCCAGTCCTCGACGGATTTCATCACAGCTGATGCTTTCAGAATCATTTCCTCATACTCATCTTCGCTTTCACTGAGAGCTGTAATGGCTCCACCTGCTCCAATGCTGACTTGCCAGACGTCATCTGCACCGTCCCCTGAGTGTTCATCGTCGTAATCATTTTCGGCTGGCGTGAGCACAGCCGAACGAATAATAATATTCATATCCATGGCGCCATTGAGACTGATATATCCCAAGCTGCCTGAGTAGGGACCGCGACTGACCCCTTGTTCCAGACGGTCAAGAATCTCCACGGTTCTTATCTTTGGAGCTCCCGTCATACTTCCTCCCGGAAAGGCGGCCTTTAAAACATCCACAGGAGTGGCGGCTATCTTTGAGTCCAATGTCCCCCGAATCGTTGATACCATTTGGTGAACCGTAGCATACGATTCAATGTCCATCAAATTTGAAACATGGACGGAACCGCTTTCGCAGACTCGGCTCAAATCATTCCGCAGTAAATCCACAATCATGAGATTTTCCGCGCGATTCTTTACAGAGGCTTGCAGCTCTTGTGCTCGAAGATTGTCTTCGTACAGTTCTGCTGGAGACAAACCAGCGTCGTTGTTTTTGGCGAGAACGCGAGCACGAGTTCCTTTGATAGGTTTGGCTTCCACCTCCAATTTCGTGGTGGAAGCGATCTCAGCTTTCGAGGGGACCATCTTCGGTTTTACCGACAGAAACCGTTCCGGTGAGCTACAGCAAAGTGCTAGACAGGCAGGATGCTCCACGTTGGCGTCGCCGGCGTTAACTGTATTCCAATTGAGGAAAGCAGAAAAAGGAGCAGGATTTCTTCTCCGAAGCAACTTGTACAAATCCAATGGTGTTGTCGAGCCACCGGGTACGACGACGACTGCCTCAAGTTGATTCGTAAGACATAGTTCGTAGCTCTCTCCTTGGTGGATCTGCTCTATGCAGTCTGCAAAATTTTGATTGTAGCAGGAGCGAGATCGATTTGGCAAGAATTTTACTTGTGACATTCCAGTTCTGGGCAGTTCATTGTTGCCAACGTGAACATTATAATCTTCCTGAAATGTTTTACTCAAGGCTACCATCTGGTTTGCGATGGACTGCAGCCAACCGATTTTTCTTTCTGTTTCCTCCTTGCTGTCGGAGTTGACAGACTGCTCCACAACGCCAATTAGATACCAGTCATCTGACGAATGATCATAAACCCAGCTTTTGTCTAGAAATAGAAAGGCAGCCGTTGGGACCCGCTTTTGGTTTCCGTGTCTTTGGTCAGATTTGGGGCTCAAAAGCGACTCTTCCCATTGTCTTGGCTGATCATCAACTAAAAATCCTTGCTCCTCCTCACGTAGATAACGAATGCTATCACGCCAGACTTCATAACCTAAATATCCAACATGTCCTCCACGAAAAGTAAAGGGCAATGTCTGACTATCATCGTAAATTTCCTCAGTTATTGCTCTTCCTTCATCAAAGGTGACGAACTGGACCACATTGGTTCCAAGTTTGTGCTCCTCTTGCAAGTAACTCAGGATGTCGTTCTCGGTCGACCGAACTTTGTTCTGTTGACTGCAGTTGTACTGGAAAAGGCCTTGGTCGTTTTCGTTGAATTCTTTGCCGTAGTACTCGATGGGGGTTTGTCCGGCGCCAAGAATGGAAGAATAGGAGGGTACATTGACACTGCCAGACATCTGCGCGGATGCGCTCTGTACAGCCATCGATGTATCCAACCATACGGAAAATCGTTCTGTCGAGAGAAACTCTTCGTAGACTTGCAGTGGTGTGAGGCCTGTTGTTTTAACCTTGTGAACAAACACTTGATATTTTGGTTTGATGATTGGGCTTTGGCGTTTCCCTGATCCATTTACTAGGTTTTTTGTTGGTGCTACCTCTATTGATTTGAATCCAGTCAATATGTTGCTCTCACCAGTCTTCAGGGAAATTTCCTGGTCGTCGCGCGCACAAGATTTGGATAGCCGTGCAGTTCTATGGAAATTACAAACGTTGCAAAAATTGCGCAACAATTGATAGCCATGGTCGGATCCTATACTTTCGGGGTGAAATTGAACCCCGTAGTGTGGATTTTGGGTATGAGACATTCCCATGAGGATTCGGGAGTCTTCATTTTGGAGCTTTACACTGAATGCCGTGGCCCGGAGTGGGATATCGGCAGCATCGCCGTCGTTTCCCTCTTCGCTTTGAAAACGGACCGCCAATGAGTGATATCTTGTCACATGAATTTGTGCAGGAATGCCTTTCCACAAAGGATCGACTGAATCTGCTTCAGGCATTGTTTCTTGCTCAATAGCCCTAACTTGTCCATGAACAGGACCGCAGAGGTAAATTTCGGCTCCATAGACATGACCGAGAATCTGGTGACCTAGACAGACACCTAAGATTGGCAAATCAGGATTTTGTTGAATGGCGGATGGTGAAAACCCTATATCTTCCGGGTGGGTAGGAGTGCCTGGACCGGGAGACAAAATAATGCCATCGATGTTCGACCCGTACTCTTCCAGCACACCCGACCAATCATCAAAAGCATCTTTCGCTAATACTATTGGCGGCCGTTCACAAAGTTGGGATAGCATATCATATAGATTGTAGGTGAAAGAATCGTAATGGTCAATCAGAATCAATGTCAAATCTAATTTTTTCAGGGTTCCTGGCTCACTCTCATGATGATTGGTTGTGGGAGACTGGATCTTTGTTTTGGTTGTAGTCTTGGCAAAGCTGGCGGTATTTGTAGAGTTGGTACCCTCGGCGATGTCTTGGAACGACATTGGAGTATTGCCTGCTTTGTACGTCTCTCGTATTAAACGAATGCGTTGATTATCCTTCGTGATTCCAAACGATGGTTTATTGGAGACGAGGAAACCAGAAGAAGTCTCCAACGTTCCCAGAGACATTAGCAGGCATAGCATAAGCTTAAACGATACGTTAATATTTGCCTCGGAATCGCACTTCTTGCATGTTGACGAAGATAGCCTTTTCCTTCTGAACGCTCTTGATGTCTGGGTTTTGTGCATTGTTGCTTCACTTCGGCGGCAAAGAACTAGACACTAGACACTACTAGACACTAGACACTAGACCACCGAGCTACTGGGAATGTCGGGAAAGTAACGATGCCGCGACTAGCTAGCTAGAATATGATTTTTTAAATCCACAGCTTTCGATCTTTCTCTGAGGACGTATCATCTGTTGTTTATCGGTGGGTTGTCGTTGAGTGATGAAGAGAGGCCAAGGCACGTTCCAGAAGAAGAATGAAAATAATGGCTCAGACTTCGCAGAGCGAGAAACTGCTGTGTTTGGAGTATTCTTTTTTGAGTCAATCTCAGAATTGCTAGGGGCAAACTCTGATAGGGTTGGAGTTGAAACTGTGTTTTCGTCAGAATTTGACGAGCGAACGCTACCGCATTCTCTCGACTATGCCAGCTCTCTAGGGCTACGTTTGGCTAGGTAGGGTGGTTTGG
>Ga0210025_1002138_pt1 | contig 19890 bp, 9 predicted proteins | sample CryGeyme20150102_FD_183989 | JGI IMG/M metagenome (GOLD analysis project Ga0210025, IMG submission 183989) | Groundwater microbial communities from Crystal Geyser aquifers in Utah, USA - Crystal Geyser metaG 2015-0102 (SPAdes) (version 2) | ecosystem: Environmental > Aquatic > Deep subsurface >...
AGTGTCATGGCGTTGGTTAATTAAAGGATATCAATCCTTAACCAATGTTGATTATCATTGTTATCGTCAACATGGATTGCAAGTCAAAAAATACTGAGAAGCGACCATCCTAATCTAGACATTAAGACGCTCATTTGTTCAATCCGACGGACAGATGCGGGATACGCGGGCTTTGCAAAACGCCATTTTTATTCCGAACCTTCCAACTCTAGACCCCATTCTTGTATTTCTGTGTTAGTTTTCCTTTGTTCAAATAGGCCGGGTTTGATGCAGCTCACCAAGGTTGGTGCTGGGGAAGGCAGCGCTCCATCAACCAAGCTGATCAGCGTTCACTCACCGATTATAAAGTTGCCTAGGGTAAGGACCGTTTACCTTGGGTTTCCGCCAGGTCCTTGACAGTATATTATTTTTTTTACAAAAAGATCTGATTGAACGAATGGTGCAAACAGCAAGTTCTTCTTTCTCACTACTTTAGGCGTGCGCGCTAGAACGAGACCAGTCATCTTGTAAAGCATTTCTATCTGAGAAATCAATTCGCACCAGAAATTGCAACTGGTCCCTAGTCTCTGCCACAAAGGCGGACCTGGTCATCCTGTAAATTTCAAATGTGGATACCAAAAGCAAGTTCCTATTTGAAGGACGTAGAAGAGAAGGAATCCGAAAACATCACTGCGCTCGTGGCCCGCAAAAAAAAAAAACTTGTGGATTGGCGCGCCCTGACAACGTCGTAATCAAATATGTCGTACGAAAATCTACTAGTAATACAGCACTGGTTTGATAACTTTCCTACAGTACTATTCTGGGTTTCCATGATGTGCTTTTTGCTTGAACAATATCGAAACACACCACAGACACCTCTACCGTCACCATTCGAGGTCTTCTGGGTGTATAAATGGGTCTTTCAGCGGTTGTATGCTTTCTTTTTCCTTATCCCTAGGCATTGGTTTCCTCATATCGAAGGCATTCTCGGACATTTCACCAGAATAATAGTCCAGGACTGTCCTGTAGACGGAATATCCAAACTTTTCATACATGGATATTGCTAAGGCATTGGATTCTCGGACAAACAAATCGACAAAGTACGCATCGTGTGTTGTCACACAAATTTCTTCAAACAAATCCATCAAGGTCTTGGCCATGCCCAAACGACGGTACTCCGGGTTGACAGTGACAGCTGAAACGTGACCATGCCAAAGGGGACCCTCGCCTTCGGCTTTGCCCAACACATATCCCATCAAAGATCCATTAGGTGCTTCTGAAACTGCAGAAAAACAAGCAAAGCAAAGGATTAGTTACGTCGTACTCTATATTTTTAACACACAACATAGACGTAAGCATGTCTTTTTCTCACCCAAAAAGCTCTCAGGCCACAATGACATATAACTCAGGTAAAAGGACATATTGTACGTCTCGGTCAGCTCATCTAAATTGATGCTGTTGAACTTTAGTAGATCGTTCATTGTAAATTCTCGGATAGAGGTCATCTTGGCTGCTAGTTAGTTTGTAAGAGGTTACGATATTTGTCTGTGGATTGTTTGTAAGGCGTTTGTAGTTTGTAAGAACGGCGGGAAATTGTATGAAGAGGAGATAATTATTTATTTTTGTGTATGTTGTGAAAGGTGACAGATTTGACTGCTACTGTACCATGTGCTACCTACTACTACAGTAAGAAGAGGGCTATTTTCATTTATTACTTTGCTGGTGGTGTAGTAGTACAAACTGTACTACTTTGAGTAGCTACTAGTAGACCTACTACCACAGTGGCTATTATGATTGGAGATGCAGTAATAAACAATGATGCCTATATAGGAAGGATATTCTCCATTGTTTGACTTCGCTGGTGCTGTCGAGAACTCCTCCGTCTATTGTATTCGTGTACCGAGTTACGTCGCATCGCCTGTAGACCGTCCAAGGAGATGTTTTGGCTCAGCAAGAATGCACCCAGTGCCCCGAAGTACCCTTCGTGCTCCAAAAATAAAGCCTCCATTTCACCTTTAGACCAATAGTTGATGGCAAAGGAAAGGCGTCGTTGTGACAATTTGTTGCCTCGTAAGAAGTTACCGACAAAGTAAATGCGCTTGGTTTTATGAAGTTGAGCATTCAGGTAGGCAACCTGTCCAATATTATTGGTGACCATAAGTAGTAACGCCCGTGCTAAATCCTCCTGTTTGAGCCCTGCTGCTGGGTCTTCAAGGGAGACAAGTTTTCCGAACGAAGACGCCACAAGACTGGCTGGCAATCCAAGCTTTTCCAGAGCTTCCTTGTTGTTGCCATAGATATCTCCGACCATCATGTCAACTTTGGAGGGATCACCGTGTTCAGCGAGCCGCATGACATCTTCAAAATCTTCCAAGTCAGTCAAAAGTCGAATCAATCCCCAGTAGGTACCGCCACCGATAGTGGAACCTGAGATACGTTCGTGCTTTCGAGGACCATCGACGCGAAGAATACTGACACCTGTGCCAATGGTGACCAGCAAATATGGATACGTGGAGGAATAAGAAATGGCATCGCGTTGGACTTTACGGGACCACCACCATTCATCAGCACCGACGCTGTCAAGTTCATTTTCCTCACTCTCTGATTCAAAGGATTGCTCCCCGTCGGAAGGAAATGATGTTTCACGAGGCGGTAATGGACAAGATTCTTTCCTGGTCTCATCCTCAGAGGATGAAGCAGCTGGCACTGATGCTGGGGGAGGTGACGGAGAAGCATCCGGCTGATCTTGCAACTTTACTGCATCATCCGATCCTGTCTTGCCGTCAAGTAATGTCTTTTTTCGTGGTCGAAAGGTATAACATTCACCCACCACGGTCGACAGCACAAATTGCATTCCGGCCACCAACGAATCTAATTCTTCTTGTTTTTTCATTTGGATTCCCAAATTTTGGTCCCAATCGGCCGCAAACTTGTGAGCTCCTCCTCCAGTTGCTCCCATTTCTCGAATGGTCAAATGCAAATTATTGGCGCGAATATAATCTATGGCACTTTCCATACGTCTGGTTTCAAACTGAATGAAATGAAATTCTCCACCCAATATATGAGAATAAAAGGATAATTTGTGATCCTTGACACCATCTCGGTAGGTGTCCAACTTTCTAGCAAAATGATAAAATCGATTGAGAGCCTCGGCGTGATCTCGTGATTTTTGAGACATGCTCAAATCAAACGCAGATTTCGACTTCTTCATGCCACCAATAACACTGCGAAACATATCTTCAGCAGCCGAAAACGATCTTGACAATCCAGCAGGAGTGATCGGATCTTCTTTGTCTTTCTTTTCTTCTTCCTCCGCAAAATGGATATGGTGCACTGGTTTTCCATATAAATTGTCACTCGAATCACTCGTATACTGTACTGCTGTCGCAAAGGAGTCTACATCGTCGGGTAGCGATTCTTGTCGCATCGTTGTGGACAAATTTCCTAATTCATCATTGGACTGGGAGGAATGGACCTTATCTTGACGGTGTTGTTTGGAATCGATTTCCTTGACCACCACTACATCGTTGTTACCGTTGTATAAACCATAATCTGTTATGGAGCTACTTGCCGTGGATAATTCTCGTTTGAAAACACCCGCTGAAAAGGATCGCGCACGCAAGGGTTCTGCCATACTGGAGAATCGACGATGATGAGAATGATCTCCATCTTTGTTGTTGTGATTTTTGTGATGATGATGATGATGATGATGATCTTGTCTGGTTTCGAACGTCGCTTGAGCTGAAGCAGCACGATGATACTTTCTTTCTCGTGAATTGGATGGTTGTATATCTTGATCATGTTGTTTTTCAAAATAAACTAATTTAGCTAGCGTTCCACCCACATCCAAACCAAAAATACTTCCTATGCACAATTCTGGTGACACATTACAATCTCCTTTTTCTGTTGGTCCTCCACCACCTCCTCCTCCACCGTTTTCTGTCTGTGCCACGTTAACGGGACCATCATTACTATTTGATAAATTTGATTTCTGTTGTATGCTGTTATTGGAGGATGCATCCTTGTTTTTGTTTTTATGAATGGTCTCCCAAGGCCAATGGGTTCGTCTTGCAATCCCAGCTGGCAATTCTCCTATTCGTGATTTGATATCTTCTACAGCATCTATGACAGTGTCAATAAAGGATGATGACTGTTTCATATTTTGTAATGGATGTTGTTGTTGTTGCTGTTGCGGCAAAGACGTCGCATTGACATCATAATCATCTCCATCACTGAATGACCGAAGGCTATCGGTGCTTTCATTCCTTTTAAAAAGACTCCGCCTTTTTATTATCCTTTTTCTTCTGCTTCGTCTACTTCTGGCATGTTCACGTACATACCATACCAAAGACATGGATGCAACTCCTGCAGCAAAGCTAAGAGCTACTGTCGCTTTCCATGAATCATCATTATTTTTGTTGGTATTTGTCTTCAAAGTGACATTTCCTCCAAGAGCTTGCCGTTCGCTTTTTATCATTCTTACAAACATAAACTGCTGCTGCTACTGCTGCTACTGCTGCTTCACTCCTGGTTATAAATTATGAGTATGTATTTATGCTTTAGTGTTCATGGATTGCATGTGTTAAAATGAATCTGCTACTGCTGCTGCTAGCTACTACTGTAGCTAGCTACGGTATCTGCTGCTGTTACTATTAGTATTTATTGGCTTAACTTCAAGTGTCTCTTGAGTTGATTATTTTTTTTATTAATCCAAATCCTTGATGGTGTCATGATGATGTTGCGTGTTTTTCATCCAACCGTTTTTCTAGAAGCCCTAGCGCTAAAGAGATGAATTTAACCTTGCCATTATTGCAGAAAATGTTATGACGTCGCCAGCGACCTCTTTCGTCTCCATCAAACATTACGGGAAATAGACCTAGCTAGCTAGCTAGTCTAGTAGGGTCTAGTTTATTCCTATTTTTAGTATTTTGTTTCGGTTTGGAGGATCACTTCGTCATCCTCTTCAATTCTTTCGCTTTCATGGAATTTCCAGAGGAAAAATTCGTCGAGAATTTCATACCACCATTGGTTGTTGCTGTGTTGGCACCTTCGTACTGTACCTGGTGTGTCATCGGCTTCTATGTCATCGCAACTACTACTGAATAGTAGTAAATAGTAGTATTATATTATTACTATAATAGAACACATTATTACACTACCAAATACTCCGTATATAATAATAAATAAAAATGAAACGAAAAATGAATACCGAACAGAACAACTTGACAGAAGATCTCGTCGTCCAACAGTTGGAGGCGGTAGCAAATCCAACCTCTCTCCAATCTCTCGAGCTTGATGTGTCTTCTTTAAGGAACAACAACAGACCCAATGCTAATTGGATCGCGTGCAGTAGTAGTGGCAATAGTAACTCAAGTCATCATCATCAACAACAACAACGTATCCGAAATGTGTTGCAGCAATGTCACAACTTGGAACGACTCGTCATTACGAGTCATCAACACCATGATGGAAGGAACGTACGTCAACTCGTGTGTTGCATAGCCGCTGATAATATTATACCTTCCCTGCAACAATTGGAATTCAAAAATACGTCTCCACATCCATCCAAACTGGATTGTGACATATTTCATTGCTACTGGAACAACAGCAACAGCAACAGCAACAGCAACAGCAACAGCAACAGCAACAACAATATTATCAACAACAACCAACCATCTAAATTGTCGTCCTTGGTTTTGCAAAATTGGCATTTGCCGTGTGATACATCCTTTTGCCAGCATTTTCAAAAAGTGACCTTGATCAATTGTCGATTTGATACCTTTCTTCACAGTCAACAATTACAACTGTTATTACGTTCCTTTTTCGCTAGCACCAGCAGCAATGGCAGCAGCAGCAGCAGCAATGGCAGCAGAATACAATCGCTCGTATTGATGAATACGCATCTGCCCGAAGAATTCCTTTGTCACGCGTCTCGGACCATCAAGGAACAGCAGTTGCAGCAGCAGCAGCAGCCATCAAAGTTGAAGACATTTCAGATGAGTACCATGTTAAGTTCTTCTGAAATGATTTATCTGTTAGACATGATCCAAGGATGTCCTTCCCTGCAAAATATCACTGTACCACTGCTCTCGAGATCGTGGGATAGAATCTTGCAAGGAAGGCTTGCATCTACTTTGAGATGTGGTCGAAATCGCTTTCAGAGTGTCCACTTGCACTTTTTGTCAGTACCAGCCACTAGTACCAGCATTTACAATGCCAAAAACAATGCGACAACAACAACAAAAAAGTCAGGACGAGTAGAACAAGAGCGTCGCCAAGTTTGGAACATTTGGAAGGATTACTTGGCGTCGCCAATCACGGCAACCGCTCTGCGAGAAGTAACGGTTTCGAATTTAACTGAATTCGAACTAATGGAATTGATGGACATCTTACAACAACAGGCGACCATCGTGTCTCGAGATAGTCATTGGAAAAAGATTCGAATTCTCAATGATGGAGTTTTTCTGTCAACCACTGTACGCGTGATTAATCGATTGAGTGCTCTACAAACATTTATGCCAACCCTTCAAGTCCGCTTGGAAGGAACACTATTTTTGGGTGAAGAATTTGCTTGCAATAGAGCGATAGTATCCCAGCTGGTCACTGCCATTGCCAACAATTATTTGGTTACAGACCTGGTGCTCAAAACCAATCAATATTCTCGTGCATCAAATGCAAACCTGTTTTCCGTCAAAGGCAAAGATGGCAGTAGAGTGTTGCCAGAAGCTGCTACAGTTAAGGCTGTCTTAGATCTTAATCGTGCCGGTCGACGGTACATGTTGCAGGATTTCTCGAACCTTCGTGCAGGCCTTGTCGTCTTGGGAAAGGTCATTCACAATTTGGATGCCTTATTTCAGCACTTGCAGGAGAACCCATCATTGTGTGCGTTGCATCGGTTTGGATCACTTGGTCCGCACTGTCGATACACAATACCATCCGCAAGTATCTCGCTCCATTCTACTTGCGATGGCTGTAGCGCTAGAACCAACACTGGCGTGGATACATCACAAAATGTAGCGCTCTGCCGCTGCTGTGCATGAACAAAAGGATGAACTGATGTGATGGGTGTTGCAATGTAATAATAGTTCATCTATTACTTTGCTACTAGTCTTCAAGTATTACGTAGATGCTTCTTTTACTTTAAAATTAGCTGAAACGGATGCAAATGTTGCTCAAAAGTGATGCATTTGAGGCAAAGTTGTGATCCGTGTTGCTACCATCTACGAAGCGAGCATCGTCAATGCCACCAAGAAGAGCCAATGGTAAAATTGCACTATGTAAGAAGCAAGCTTCTTCTCCTTTTGTAAAGGGACCGACCACAAACCCATTTTCTTCACTAGCAGGCCAAGTCAATGATAGCGGTGTTACATCCAGAACTTCCAGGGGGTTCACAGCAGCCACAAAGTCGCTAGTAAGACATGGGAGTCCTGCACATGTTGCAACCACAGTTACTGATCCAGCAATGCCACCATTTGCAGACTTTGCATCATAGATGACAGCCACATATAATCCATTATGATTCTCAACAGCCGCAAAAGATATCTTGGCACCATTGTCTGTTTCAATGAGAGGTGGCGTTTCCACGCCGGGTCCGGAGGTATCAAACCAACTGCTTATCGGCTGCAACCCAATTGAGAAAACAGGAAGGCCAGCCAGAACCAGGGTGCCTGAGAGTGTCACACTTGCAATTCCCGGGGCTACTGTAGGAGCACCAGTAGTGGGGGCCAGAGTGGTAGGAACTGATGTAGGCCCCAAGGTGGGCACAGGGGTAGGCGATTTGGTAGGGCCTGATGAAGGACTGGCGGTGCTAGGATGCAAAGAAGAAGGAGCAGGTGTGGGTACAAAGGTAGGGCTCCTTGTTGGGACTGAGGTAGGACCTAAAGTGGGCACAGATGTTGGGACACCTGAGGGCCCCAAAGTAGGAGATTCTGTGGGCTCATGAGTGGGTCCCTTTGTGGGCCCAGCTGTTGAAGGTGAGCTTGATGGACTTCCAAGAGTAACAGTTGGACCCAAAGTAATGGGGTTAGAAGTAGGTCCTGAGGTAGGGTCACTGCTGGGTCCAAGAGTTGGAGCTTCTGTGGGACCACCAGTAGGTTTGCTGGATGGATCAGAGGTGGATGCAAAGGTAGGGCTCCTTGTTGGGACTGAGGCGGGACCCAAAGTGGGCACAGATGTTGGGATGCCTGAGGGCCTCACAGTAGGAGATTCTAACATTGGCAGGAGTGTTGGGGGTAAAGTAGGCGTCCCTGTTGGTGGTCGAGTAATAGGTGAACTATTTAGCCCCCCAGCGACAGCTGCAGCTTCTCTTGTTGGGGTATTCGCTGTTTGCGAGCTTGTAGGCAGCAATGTCAGAGCGATAGACAAAGTTCCTGAGGGGCTTTTTGTTGACTGAGTTGTCATACGAGATGCTGATGGAGACTCCGAGGGTATCATCGAACTATCCAGGATTGGTCTTGGGGAGGGACTAGCGGATACGCGCGCTGCTTCGTCTGCTGGCGCACTTGAAGGAAAACTGCCTACAGTTGGCACAAAGGTTTCAAGGTATGGCATCGTGGTCAGTTCAGTAGTTTCGTTCGATAAAAGCGATTGAGTAATGGAAAGGGTTGCAAATGCAGACAGTGTAGGCGTGATTGTTGGACTGAAGGTTGCAACAGGGCGAGCAGTCGAATCCGGAACTTCTCGGACTCCTGAAAGACTCGTTGTACCAATTTCCGATAGAACCTCTTCGCGTCTCTGTGAGTTATGAACTGCGCCGTAAAACATATCGAAGCCAATTTCCGGCAATTCGGACGCAAACGTATTTTTGACTTCAAAGACGAAGGCGTCGACAAATGTGGCAAATTCTTTATCGTGTTTCGTTTCGTCAATTTCTTGTAAGCGCCGGGCGCTCTTCTGACTACTATTATTCTCCACAGTGGCAGTATTCTCCATAATGGCAGTGAGCTGTCGTCCAAAGAGCGGGTTGTCGTCGGGACAGGCTATACATGTGAGCAAAGGTTCCCATTGAATCCATGTATAGAGCGATAGTGGACCGGTCTCAATCTTGTTTACGTCAAACAAGACAGTCTTCTGCAGAATCCGCTGGTAGTTTCCCGAGCATTTTCCCGACAGCGCATTGTAGGTCATGGTAAAGATCGATTCCAACCTTGCGACGTGCTTTTCAACAAGACCATCAGGCAGACCTTCGAGGACGAGCGATACTATGCCTGTTTTTACGTCAGCAACATCTAGATAGTAGCTTTCAGAGTCCCCGCAAGTCTCCAACATGAGAGAAAGACTATCTGGCTCGGGTGCTGTGGCGTTGATAGATGTCGCATTGATGTCTACGCTCAATATCACACTTTGGTTGCCTGCACTTGAGACATTTTTAATAACACCAAGAGGCCTGTCGGGGCTGATAGTGCTGGTAGCTTGCATCATTGACAAACCTACTCCAGAAGTTGTAATGACTGCTGCCATTCCTGCCAGACCCAACGCCATGCCAATCTGAGATCCAACAGACATGCTTACAACTGTCGTCCCAAGAACACCTCCAATGGTTGCTGTTCCACTAGATCCGGCTACGGCTGCAGTGGCCGATCCCATGGCTGCTGAATGGGACAAACTTTGGCTCGCTGCCACAGCCATTTGTTGGCCTACGGCTGCCTGTGTGCCGCTGGATGAGTCACAGAAAATGTGTAATCATGAGCAAGACGATACAGGTGCAGCATTTCATGCGCGAGTCACACAGCGCACAAATCGAATACTTACGAGGTAGTTTGGCCAGTAATGGCTACGGCCTCTTCTCCGTGGCCGTAACAATCCGACATCTTGTCCAGACATTTGCGCCAAAGCCATCTGAGTGCCTGGACAATATAGTCGTAACACAAGCACCAGAAAACGGCACGCAACATAAAGTTTGCCTCGGCTTTAGCTTTCTCGTCTTCCTGTCTTCGAAAGTAGGCCGTAGAGGACTCATCAGAGACATCACTGGAAACTTCGTTTAAGTTGAAATTATCAACGTTGTCACCAGCATTCTTCCGGCGTGTGTATTCGTCATGCTCGGCAGCTTGCTTCTTCTCGTCTTCCTTTTGCTCGCGGGTAGATCGAAACAATCCCATACTTTCCTTGATAACCAGTGCTGTATGCTTGTCCGTTACGAGGGTGTCCACCAAGAGATCAGGCATGTAACTTTGGCGTTTGAACCCGTGAGCATCATTGTCGCGAGCACTTCGTCGCAAACGATGATTCGAAGAAGAGAATTCTCTGTTTGAACGACTCACTGTATGTGGTGAATTTTGAGGAGGAACTCGTTCCATGTCGTTCAAACGGGAGGAGGAATCTATACCGCCGTCGTTGTCGTAGTCGCTGTCATTGTTGTTGACGTTGACGTTGACGTTGTCGACGTTGCGTCGCAACAAGGAATGTTTGCCTCTCATGGTTGTTTCGACAGGTACCGCTTTTCTCGGCTTTTCTTCTTTTTGTGTATCCTGTGAAGAAAAGACTGGAAGTAGTCTAGAAAGACAAGTCATCCGCCAAAATGGAATGGTCCGTCGATTTTTCAACTCAAAGAAATATTGATACCATACTACTTAGTAGACTACCTAGTACCGTACCAGGTAGCTAGTAGTAGTACCTGGGAGCAGTATGGTAACTGGTACCTTTTACCAGGTTACTACTGGTACCAGTAACCTTTTATTTTTCCTTGCGTCAGTCTCCCCCCCCCCATCCTTCATGTCTGTACTTATCGACTCAGAGGATGCTCCAAGATACAGTAGTAAGTCGGATGCTTCAAGATACAGAAGACTTTAAGTACTAGTACTTTCAATTGAAACCGTGGCGTCTTCCAATAATAAGGTACTTGGAGTACGGTAGTAGGTACTACAGTAGTAGTAATAAATCGAAAGGGGAATTTCGATATTTCCGTAGTACCAGGTACAGTACCAGGTACCGTACCAGAAAAAGGTAACTGGTACTACTACTCTAGTACTACTGGTACGTAGTACGTACAATGTCATACCTACTCTAGTACCGTACAGTGTCTGGTAGTAGTTGTCTTGTGCAGTACCTGGTACTACAGTACCTGGTACTAGCTATTGAAAATAGTACGTAAGATAATGTTGGTACCATACCGGTACCAGGTACCGTACCAGGGACTACGTACCAGGTACTTGGTACCTGGTACCCTGGTAGCGGCACCTGGTACAGTAACTTGATTGAGGATCTGTCCTATAATGACCGAGTTGTGACTTACTACGTACCCGGTAAATTAAATAGGATGGCAGAAATTTCAACCTGTCTTGAACAACCACATAAACATAGTACTAGGTACCGTCTAGTAATCGGGGCCGTTACAGTACCTCGGTTGCCAATAGTTTTGTTATTACTAGTACCAGGTACCAGTACCACGTAGTACCAGGGTACCTGGTACCTGGTACCAGGTACTAGTAATAACAAAACAGTACTGTAGAACCAGTAGTATGACTTTTCGGATGTGCGAACGACACATAGTATTCATTGATTACCTACTGTAGTACCTGGTATTTCACTGCCTTGTGCTGGTACGTACCATACTGGTAAAAAGATCTGTAAAACCTTTGTAATAGTTGATGAAATGCAGCATGAAAGAAATTGAACACCTTCACTAATAGACTACGGTAGACTAGTACTAGTAGACTAGTACCAGAAGTAGTAGTACCAGGTATTCTTAGGTATTTGTATCAGTGTTCAACGTTTCTTGCCAACCATATTATTTTTTTAAAAATATTTTTTAGACATATTATTACGTAGTTTTAGTCAAAAAAATTCTCGAAGATTTTGACGAGCAGACAAAATTTGACCAAAGTAACACGTATTATTTGCTTGTCGACGCTGAACCCTGACCCTGCATTTGCGTTCTCATTTTTCTCAGGGCATCTGTCAGGGCCTCGAAAATAAAGAACCCTCGAAAATGGCAGTGTGCCTTACCTGGTACATAATTTTTTCCTGCTACCAGGTACAACCAGAGCAGCTTTACAAGAACAGTTTTACAAGGGCGAAAGGCTCATGATTTACCCGAATCTTGCAACAAAAACAAAAATCAATTAAGTGCAAGGAAACATCTAGTCCAACAAATTGAACTATCTTTATCATGAAACCCGACGAGGAAACACCTAACGGCTACGGTGCTTGTGCTGTGGACAAAGACAACGACGAGGAGGAAGAAGATGATGAAGAAGATGATGATTCCTTGATGGAACCGGAGGCGAAACCACATTCCATCAAGGGAATTTTATTTATTATGATTGGTTCCTTCTGTTTCAGTGTCATGTTTTTATTAGCCAAGTTATTAGAGGGTACCGCCGATGCTTTTACCCTCGTCTTTTACCGTTCCCTGGTACAGGTTGCCATTTCCCTGATTGGGATTGTCAAGAACGGCGAAAATCCTTTCGGAGGAGCGGGCAACCTGACACGCTTTTGGCTCCTGGTCCGCGGAGGATTTGGCGCGGGAGCTGTGATCGCTTGGTTCTTTGGAATTCAGAACCTACCATTGCCCGATGCCGTTACATTGCAATTTACAACACCGCCCTTTGCAGCAGTATTTGCTGTGTGTTTGGTTCATGAGAAATGGTTGAGATTGGACATGATTGGAGCAGCCGTGTGCTTGCTAGGAGTGGCTTTAATTGCACATCCAACATGGCTATTTGGGGCACATGAAACAGCCACAACAGATGACGGGGAGGATCCCGTCATGAAAGCCTTTGCCGTCGGTATTACAGAGGCTGGAGCTGCCATGGCTGGAATTGCCTATGTCTCGGTTCGCTTAATCGGACGAAGGGCTTCAGCAAATGTCATGGTACTATACTATGGAGGCCTAAGTATACCCATTGTTATGATTGGAAGTCGTTTCCTGCTTGGTAAATGGTCGGTTTGGGGTGATGGAACCATGACTCTCTGGAATTATTTCGTAAGTATGTGTTGTTCATGCCTTTTGATCTTTCAGTGAATGATCATCTGACTCTGTTGTATAAATCCAAATATTCGGCATTGTACAGCTACTACTCCTAACGGGATTAGCCGGTTATGGAGGGCAATATTTCACCAATCTAGGACTGCAAAATGAAACAGCAGCTACAGCAACACTTGCGACGTCCACCCAAATCGTCTGGACCTACATTTTTGAGCTCACCTTTCTCCACGAAGGTATCAATGGATGGAGTCTCGCTGGCACTGGACTCATTTTAGGATTCATGATGGTTGTAGGACACTTGAAACTCGCAGACCATGCCAGTGGCGAGTACACCAAAGTGGTCGGAGAGACAGAAGAAACAGCATTGCTGTTTGAGTCGGAGAGAAATAGAAGATCTGTCAGGTTTGGAACCAGACAAAGCTCCTCCATGAGCGCTTACTAAGACGCAGACGAAGGACTACTGAGAGGCAAGAAAGGGCAGGGAATTGAATGGTCGCAACGCATCTGTTTTCAAACTCAGCGAGTGAGTGAGTTCTGGCGTTGTGTATTTTAATGAAATGTAGACTAATGTACTGTTAAAAGCTGCGTCTTAATATTTATCTGTGTTGCTCGTCTGGAACACATGCTGATAGGAGGCACCCCGCAGCCGTAGAAACCGAAACGTTTTAGACACTTGAGACGTATTGGGAGCATCTCAATACGCACTGGGCGGTGTTAGTGGAAGTGACGACGGAGCTTGCTCGCTAATCACCAGCATGAAGCTATTAACCATGAGCCCCTTGCTATCATCGGCGAGGTGGAGCGGTACGCAAAATGAATTTGCTTTCAAAAATGATGGATATGAATATTTCACAAATGGTAAAGGTCCATTTATTCATATCAATACATATGATATTCTGTTTTAGATACTAATACACTCGTTAGTCACATGGGCGACGACAATAAATGCGACGGAAGTATGCCATAAAGAAGATCAAACTGCTCTGGTTGTGCTACGGCGACAAACAAGAAGGAGCATTTTGCTCAGATGTAGCGGTTCGCTTCGAGAAAGGAATGCAAATCGGTAAAACCGTAGGTCTGTGGGCTTCGAGTCGAGGTAATGTCCTTGCCAACAAACTTTCCTTCAATCACATATTCCTTGCCCATCTGTTCTTGGCACCAGACGATGACATCGTCCATGTTGGGCGTTGGAACTCCAGCGAGCTCTGCGATTCCTTTTGTCACACACAAACCCATAGGGATGTCTTCAGAAAAGTAACGGTAGCCAAAGTTGGGCGTGTACTTTGTACCTTCGGGGGTTTCCACTTTCATCATGGGATGAGTGAGGCCACGGTATCCCTTGTTGGTGATGAGCATGGTGTGAATATTGGTCTTGTCGCCAATATCATCACCATACGAGCGCAACATCCAATCTCGAACGTGATGCAAACTGGATAGGTCAAGGTCGGGGTACTTTTCTTGAATGGCAGTTCGAATCGCCAGCACTTCGTCCGAGACCTTGGCAAGCTTTTCTCCGGTGTATTCATCCGCTCCATAGTAAAAGAGTGGCGGTTCATCAAAGGGTGTCTTGCCATCCCAGTTGCGGTAAAAGGCGTACGAAATGGTGGGATGCCAGACCGAGTTAATGTTCATGAGGGTGACGGCCAAAAAGTTGCAGGCAGGCTTCAACTCGGGCAGGCGACCAATGAGTCTTTGTAAGAGACTCATGCATTCTGCGTTATTTCCTGGTCCTTCAGTCATGACAAAATCAATCTCCACCTTGGTACCCAAGACTTCGGCCGTTTTGCCATATTCCACAATACGGCAGGCCCATGGCAATGTCTCGAGGGCAAAGATGTTGGACTGATCAACAAAGTCGGCTCCCAGAACGTGACGAGCACATAGATCGAAACCACCTTCGGCAGGCATGGCACCAATCACAACACCGGGCTTGACGTAGGGTGCGAGCAAACGAAGGTACAATTCGTGCGCAAAGGAGGGAATTGCTAGGATAATAACATCTGCTCCTGGAACGATTTCTTCGGCCTTGTCGGATACTTTGACGGGCTTTCCAATCATGTCGTCACCAAGGTCGTTGGTGCAAGTAATTCCTTCTTCGGGCAGGGCTTCTCGAAATCGATCGGCTTCACCGGGAAAGCTGGAAAATACCAAAACGTCACAATCCGGCAGTGAGCCAATGTAAGCCGTCAGGACGTGAATAGCATTTCCTCCACCGCATAGTAAAACTTTTTTGTTAGCCGTCATGATGATAATAATGAATTAATGCGCTGAAGAAATTGTAATAATTGGGTGGGTTTTCTATTTATTTTTTATGGGATAGCGAGAAAAGTGCATTCCGTTGAGCGTCAAGTGAAAAAGCATGCCCATCATTATTTAATATTTTGTTCGTTGTTCTGGCGTTCACATATGTACCTGGTACAGATTTGATCGAGTACGAATACGTACATCAGTACGTAGGATTTTTTGTCTTGAAAGTCTGATCTACGTGAGACGCAGCTACTGTACAGTACGAGTACTCGCTCTAGTACTTCGTACATGGTTAAAAAAGTCAAGAAGTACGGTACTAGTAGTCGCTCTACTACTAATAGTAGTAGTCTTCACTTCTTGAGATAAAACAAGAAGTACGGTACATTAGTATCAAAAAGCGAACACTGGCGTCAATCAATAGTTTCAGCAGAAAGCAGAAAAGGAACGCTCCCATACTCGAAACGAGAGTAGAAAAAGATACTAGTAGTAGACTACTACGACTGGTATTATTTAATTTCTGGCATCAAATCTATCGGCAGCAGCAGTACCGTAGCAGCAGTAGCAAGAAGTAAAGATATCCACGACACGTGCAGAAGGATACGACGACAAAGAGTGACGACATTATTATTTAGGTTTTGTAGTAGTAGTCCAGGATAGTACACAGGATAAGTACGTAACTTGAGTAGGCAGGCAGGCAGGTCTACCTAGTACCTAGTGCAACTACCTTACCTGGTATCAGATGCGGTAAGCAACAGTACCAATAGAGCATAATAATTTAGTTATATAATGGCTCTCAAAGGAGCAAGTGCCATATTGGCCGGTATTGGTACCGCCGCTGTCTATCGGTATCGCAATGTGTTGGCCCGAGAACATGAACTTCCCACTCGGTTGCTGCAGGTATTTGATCCTACTACTACTACTACTACCACTGAAATTAAGAAGAAAAAGAAAGAACGTGTCTTAATTATTGGAGCAGGTGTGGTCGGTGTCTCGACAGCCTACAAATTGGCTCTACAGGGACATCAAGTGGCTATTTTGGAACCACGATCCGAACCGGGAGACGAATGCTCCGCCTGTGCCGCTGGTGGGATGCAAATTTGCAACGTCGTCATTGACAAAGCATCTTGGATTGCCGTACTAAAGTGCCTGATGCCACACACCTCCAGACTACTATTCGGGGGCAACGACGGCGAGTCAGATTCTTTTCAATTTTTTCAAATGGCATGGTTGCCCACATTGACGGATCCTTTTTTCCTCCGATGGGTTACAACCTTCACCAAAACCAGTTTGCTGCCAAGTCAAAATCAAGAAGAAAAGCAACAGGAAATGCTGGAATTTACAAAATTTGCCGTAGACGACATGGTTAAAATGCTGGAAAATCGATGGGATGGTATGGGCAAAAAAGCAGGATATAATAAACGAGGAAGTCTTTCCGTATCGTACGAAGAATCATCCAATCCCGTCACCGACACCAAGTCCAATTACGAGCCGGTCCAACAACTATCGGCGGAAAAAGTGCTGGAATTGGAACCGAGTTTGTTAGCTCAAACAAAAAAAACCACGGGTGCCAAATACATGTACGCTGCCAAATCGGCAAGCTCCGGTCGATTTGCCAAAGAATTGGCACGTCGGTGTGTCGAAAATCCAAAATTGGATGTTTGTTTTCTCTACAATACACGAGTTGAAGCGATCAAGACAACAACTGGTTCCAAATCGTTACGTATATCCGAATTGCATACCAATCAAGGTATCATTCATATTCCCGAGGACGTAAAAGTTGTCGTTACAGCAGGAGCATGGACACCTCACATTTTGGCGCTCATGGATTTGTACGCACCCGTGTATCCGTTAAAGGGATATGCCATGTCAGTGAGCGCGAAAGAAGCTCTCAAGGCCAATCCTAATTTGAAACCAATGGATCTACCGTCGCGAATCGTGGCGGATAAGTACATGTTCACAACGCGCCTCGGCGACGAAATTCGTATTACCAGCATTGGAGAATTCAGTGAATGGGACACTCAGCCAACTCCAAAAGTCGATCATAATTTTCGTCAAGAAGCGATTCGTCAATTTCCACAGCTCAAAGATCTCATTGCTAAGGCCAAAACGTATTGTGGATTCCGACCATTTGTCTCGGATGGGATCCTGTTGTTGGGTGCTGTGGACACACACGAGAATCTGTTTGTTTCCTGTGGGCCTGGATCCAATGGTTGGAAGCTGGCTCTGGGCAGTGGTGAAGTCATGACGAGACTAGTGTCAGGACAAAATACGGATGATATTAAAAAGGATCTGGGCTTTGATGCTAGTGCGTTTTCTCCAGCTGGACGAGTGTTGCATGTTCCAATGTTTGCCAAATTGTGCCGAGCTCGTTGGGGTGTATAAGCGCGCGTACATGATGCGAAACCGCTCTATTACAAACGATTAGAGACCATTAAAAGTAAACGAAAACAAAAGGAAATCACGATAGATCATTATTTCTGGCTATCCTTGACTCTTGGCCCATCCTGGTCGATTCTCATCGGCAAGCCACTCCAGCTCTTCCGGAGTGCTCTCTCGCCCGAGGCTTTTATTGCGATGTGGGTACCTTCCAAACTTATCAACCACTTCCTTGTGTTCTGCCTGGGCCTCTTTGGCCATTTGAAACACGTTATTTAATTTTTCGGGTGACACGTCCAATTGGAAATCTGCAACCTTTTCGCCCAGGGCGTGGTCTTCTACTTGTTCCGAATGAAGGAGCGGCGACATGATAAATTGCATGTAAGGAAGATATAGTTCGCCTTGGAGAGATGGAAGAGAAAGTCCCTTTTCTTTGATAGCCGCCTTTTCCGCCTCATCACAAGAAAAGACATCGCGTGTTAAGGCCCTGGCCAAAGACATGGCCTTCTCATCGTAGGCAAAAGCCTCGGCTTGCCCTCGAAAGGCATTCCGCGAAAACTGATCAAACAGCAAGATTTGAGCCATTTGCCCATCCACCGTTGTTTGCCATTTATCGCCATCGTCCCCAAAGGTACCTTTAGAAACCGATCGAATAGTATCCGTAAAATGATTGCGACACAACTCATCGTAGCTCTCTCCGCCGGCATAGACAAATTCCAGAACCGTGTCCATTGTCTTTCCTTCTCTCATGATCTGGACGTGACTTGGATCTTGGTAATCCACATGCTGTCGATTAAATCAATTACAGGCAGATCATGAGAGCAGAAATGAGACGAGAGGGAAACACCAGTGCCTACTCGAGTAAATAATGGCAACCGCAGCCAAAAATATATAATCCGCGAACGTACAAAGAAGAAGCTCAAAACCGAGGAAATGAGGAAAGGCTTCTGGAGCGCTCTTTGAATAAAAGGTTGCGAGGCAAAGCTGCTGACTTGAGCAGGAGTTGGTCCGAATCCCATAGTTAGTTGTTTAATAAGTCTACTAGACTAGCCAAGTGTAGCAAGGCTAGATTGTGCTGATGTGCATCGACAAGGCGAAGGAAAGATATATACGAAAGCAAAAGATCTGCATCAACTGTTCATCTGAAAATGCACATTGGTATTCCAAAAATTGTTTCCTTGGTAGCACACTCGCTTCATGTGAGTCTTTTTCTGGAAAGATCCAAATCACAGTCGATCAACCCTCCGCTCTCAACTGCAACCAAACCAGCCAACTATTCAGTAGTACTCAAGTGGCTACTAGTACTAGACCTACTACTACTACTAGGCTACTACTACTACTACTACTACTACTACTACTACTAGCTACAGTAGCTAGTAGTAGTACTACTAGTAGTCCACCACTACAACAACAACTACTCTAGTAGAGTAGTAGCAGTAGTACTAGCTAGTCTAGTACTAATAGTACTACTACTAGTAGTCGTACGTATTACTACTACTAGCTCTCTAGCTAGCTACTAGAGACCTACTGTACTACTGTACCTGGTACTATCTACGAGTTCAGTATTTCAAGTGCTCCAATTCCATCATCGGATCATAATTTTCTACAGTAGTGCGGCAAAGATAAAAGGATAAAATGAAGCCATCAACTATAATTGCATTCGCTGTCGTCCATGGAGGAATCATACACACGCAGGCATTTGCCCCGTCATTATCGCGACCAACAGGAGTAGGATCGTTGCATCGGCGACGCCTTTCATCTGCTATTTTCGCAGACAACAACAACGAGCAGTGTGCAGATTTACCTTTGCAACCAATTTCCTCTCGCCGTCGGTGGTTAACAGATGTCGTCATGGGTGTTACTACAACATCAGTACTTGCAGCAGCTGCGGTTCCTTCTCCGGCTCTAGCTGCCAAGGTTGCTACTCCCACGGCTGCCATTTGTGATTCAACTGTCTCCGTTTGGGAACGCAACGGCCGCATCATCTATCTATTAGGAACGGCTCATATATCAGATATATCAGCACAATTGGCCGGTCAATTGGTACGTGACACACATCCGGATGCCGTTTTTGTCGAATTGGACCTCAAACGTGTGGCAGGAACAGGTACCATGGCTAAGCGAATGGAGGCTAGTGCTCAAGCCAATTCCTTATCCATTACTTCCACTGGAGACGATGGAGAAAGTAAACCTACCCGAGTCTTGATTTCGCCCGTTGGTCGAGCTACAGCAACGCTTTCGTTACCAGCAGCCTCTGCTGGAGGTGCAGAGTCTACTTCTGCGACGATAGCCACAACCGGACCTCCCTTGGCGCCAGCGCCAGAAAAGCAATCCAGAGGTGGCTTTTTGCAAGGACTGGG
>Ga0210025_1002147_pt1 | contig 19861 bp, 19 predicted proteins | sample CryGeyme20150102_FD_183989 | JGI IMG/M metagenome (GOLD analysis project Ga0210025, IMG submission 183989) | Groundwater microbial communities from Crystal Geyser aquifers in Utah, USA - Crystal Geyser metaG 2015-0102 (SPAdes) (version 2) | ecosystem: Environmental > Aquatic > Deep subsurface >...
ATTTCCATCCCGATCTGGAAGTTTCACTGAAACCGACCTACGGCGTGATCGTCTATCAAGAGCAGGTGATGCAGATTTCGCAGATCATCGGCGGCTACACGCTGGGCGGCGCGGACATGTTGCGTCGCGCGATGGGTAAAAAAGACCCAGTCGAAATGGGCAAGCAGCGCGACATTTTTGTGACCGGCGCGGTGGCGCGCCAGATTGACAAAGACCTCGCGACGCGATTGTTCGATTTGATGGAAATGTTCGCAGGCTACGGCTTCAACAAGTCGCACTCGGCGGCTTACGCGCTGGTCGCCTATCAGACCGCCTATCTCAAGGCGCATTATCCCGCCGCCTTCATGGCGGCGACGATGTCGGGCGATCTGGACAATACCGAGAAGGTACGGACGTTTTATGCCGACACCTTGCAACAAAACTTGCGCGTGCTGTTGCCGGACGTGAACAGTTCCGGTTATGCGTTCTCGCCGGTGGACGAGCATACCATCGCCTACGGGCTGGGTGCGGTGAAAGGCACGGGCAGGGCGGCGATCGAAAATATCCTTCAGGCGCGCGCCGCAGGGCCGTTCAAGGACTTGTTCGATTTTTGCCGCCGCGTGGACAAGCGCATGGTCAATCGCCGCACCATCGAGGCATTGCTCAAGGCGGGCGCGTTCGACTGCCTGAGCGACCATCGCGCCTGCTTGATGGCGACGCTGGATGCCGCGCTGGCGAGTGCCGATCAGCAGTCGCGTGCGGCCAATCAGGAAAGTCTGTTCGGCGACGACGAGGCCGATGCCGTGCTGACGGAGCAATACAGCGACGTGCCGCGCTGGACATTGCGCGAACAACTGTCGCTGGAAAAAATCAGTCTGGGATTTTATCTGGGCGGACACCCTTTCCAGGAATACGCCGAAGAACTGAAACAGTTCATCAAGGTGAAACTGGCCGATCTCACGCCTTCCTTTGTCGGCAAGTCGAACGCTGGCGGTGGTCAGGGGGGGGGTGGCCAGGGCGGGGGAAGACGCGGCGTGCCGGTAACGCTCGCCGGTATCGTCTCCGGGTTGCGCCTGCAACAAACGCGGCGCGGTCGCATGGCCGTCATCACGCTGGAAGACGGTGACGCGCAAGTGGAGCTGACGGTGTTCAACGAGGAATATGAGCGTAGCCGCCCGTGGATCAAGGAAGACGAATTGCTGGTGGTGAAAGGCAAAGCCAGTCTGGACGAATATTCCGGCAACGTGCGCGTCAGCGGCGAAGAACTGCTCGACCTCGCCTCGGCGCGTTCCGAATTCGCCCGTGAACTGACGCTGCGCTGCGATGGTAAAGTCGGCATCGCGCAACTGAAGAAAATTCTCACCCCTTACCGCGAGGGGCATTGCCCGGTGACGATCCACTATCGCAATACGGAAGCGAGCTGTCACTTACGCCTCGGAGAAACCTGGGGCGTGACCCTGCACGATGCCCTGCTGCGCGAACTGCGTGAGGCGTTGGGTGCGGAAAAGTTGGAAGTGGTTTACGGCGGAAGATAAATTTGTTGCACCTGTGCACCCTGTTTAAGTGGATGAAATGGTTGATAAATTTTTAAAAAGCGGATTTTTTTGGGGATAAGGGATTTCCGGATGACGCATTTTTTAGACAGGCGCGAATGCAGGCGTATAATCGCGAACTTGTTTTGTCGTGCGGGTTGTTCTTAATTTAGAGGTTGAAAAGTAATTCAGGATGGATGTATTTAGCCTTTTACCGATAGATATTGCTGGTGGTGTGACGCTGCTGTGGATTGTGCTCGGCCTGTGCGGGCTGGCCTTGCAAGGCCAGCCGCAGGTAATTTGCCGCGTGGTGTTTCCTGTGGGCGCGGTGTTTTCGCTGGCGCTTGCCATAACGGGTTTTTGGGCGCTGAGTGCGACCGCCAATATCGCGGTATTGCCGCTGGGGTTGCCCGATCTGCCCTTCCATTTGCGTTTGGATCCGCTCTCCGGGTTGTTTCTGATTCTGCTGGGCGGCGCGTCGTTTGGCGTGTCGCTGTTCAGTAGCGGCTACTTCAAAGGCATGGAGGGCGATGTGCTGGGCTTGCTGAGTCTGGAGTATCACGTTTTCCTGGCCGGCATGACGCTGGTGATACTGGCGGACGATGCCTACATGTTTATGGTGGCCTGGGAAACCATGGCGCTGTCTTCCTATTTTCTGGTCACCACCGACCACAATATTCCCGATACCCGCAGGGCGGGCTTCCTTTATTTGCTGATCGCCCACGTCGGTGCGATCGCCATTCTGCTCAGTTTCGGTGTGATGCAGGCCGGGCACGGTATCGGCGCTTACACCTTTGACGCGATGCGCGCGTCGCATCTTTCCTCCTCGTGGGCATCCATCGCCTTTTTGCTGGCGCTGTTCGGATTCGGCGCGAAAGCGGGGGTGTTGCCCATGCATGTCTGGTTGCCGGAAGCGCACCCCGCAGCACCTTCGCCGGTATCCGCGCTGATGAGCGGCGTGATGCTCAAAACGGCGATTTACGGCATCTTGCGCGTCACCTTCGATCTGCTGGACGTGCAGTTATGGTGGTGGGGCGTGCTGGCGCTGGCGCTGGGGCTGATTACCGCTTTGTTCGGTGTGATGTTTGCCGCCGTGCAGGTAGATATGAAACGGTTGCTGGCTTATTCTTCCATTGAAAACATAGGCTTACTGCTGGTCGGTATCGGTCTGACGATTATTTTCCATGTCTATGGCAAGGATGCGCTGGCGGCGCTGGCGCTTACCGCGACGCTCTATCACAGCCTGAATCACGCCTGTTTCAAGAGCTTGTTGTTCGTCGGCACGGGTTCGATCATGCATGCCACAGGCGAACGCAATATGGGGCGCATGGGCGGGCTGATCAAGCAGATGCCGTGGCTGGCGGCGTTGATGCTGGTCGGTGTGCTGGCGATTTCGGGTTTGCCGCCGCTCAATGGTTTCGTCTCGGAATGGTTGCTGTTGCAGGCTTTCCTGCTTTCACCCGGTTTGCCGAACAGCTACATAGACATGTTGGTGCCAGTCGCGGCGGCGGTTATCGCGCTGGCCGCTGCGCTGGCGGCCTATGTGATGGTGAAGTTTTTCGGCGTGATCTTTTTGGGACAGCCGCGCGAAGCAAAGCTGGAACATGCGCACGATGCGGGTTTGTGGGAGCGCGCCGGGATGGTCTGGCTGGCGCTGGCTTGCGTGGTGCTGGGGCTGGCACCGGTATTCGTGGTGCAGCAAATTGACCCTGTTTCGCAAATGTTGCTGGGCAGTCATCTGGGCAACGCGGCTGCGGGATGGATGATGTTGACCCCGATGGATACCGAGCGCGCCAGTTACAGTCCGGTGTATTTCCTGCTGGCGGTGCTGGCCGTGATGCTGGTGACGGCCTGGTTGGTGCATCACTATTACCACGGCAGGTTGCGTCGCGGCCCGGCGTGGGATTGCGGTTTTCCCGCGCAGAACGCCCGGATGCAGGACACTGCCGAAGGGTTTGGTCAGCCGATCCGTCGCATCTTTGACCCGTTCTTCAAAATTGAGAGCGTGCTGCCGACGGCGTTTGACGCGCAGCCGAAATACCATGCGCTCAGCGAAGACCGGCTGTGGTATCTGCTGTATCTGCCGATGAAGCGTCTGGTCGAAAAGCTGTCCGGTTGGGCATCGGTGCTACAGCACGGCCATATTCATCTGTACCTGACTTACACCTTTGTGACGCTGATCGTCCTGTTGATTTTTGTATGAGTAACCTAGTCGAAATAACCGCGCTGGTCACCTTCCAACTCGCCCAGTTGTTGCTGGTGGTGCTGGCTGCACCTCTGCTGACGGGCTGGGTGAGCCAGTGTCAGTGCTGGTTGCAGAACCGCTCCGGCGCGGGCGTGTTGCAGCCCTACAGGGTGCTGCACAAACTGTTCGTCAAGGATGCGGTGATGGCGCACAACGCCTCGTGGTTGTTCCGCGTGACCCCTTATATCGTATTCGGCTGTATGTGGCTGGCGGCGGCGATCATCCCGATTCTCGCGGTGGATTTGCCCTTCTCGCGTGCCGCCGACGTGATCGCGCTGGTCGGTGTGTTCGGCCTGGCGCGCATTTTTATCGCGCTGGCGGCGATGGACATCGGCACTTCGTTCGGCACGATGGGGGCGCGGCGCGAAATGCTGGTGTCCTTTCTGGCTGAACCGGCCTTGCTGATGGTGCTGTTTACCGCTTCGATGATCAGCCAGTCCACGCAACTGCCGCGCATCGTGGACGCGTTGGCGCACCACCAGTTTGTGCTGTATCCCAGTCTGGCTTTCGCTGCGCTGGCGTTTACCATGGTATTGCTGGCGGAAAATGCGCGCATTCCGGTAGATAATCCGAACACCCACCTCGAACTCACCATGATCCACGAGGCGATGATTCTCGAATATTCGGCGCGTCATCTGGCGCTCATCGAATGGGCGAGCAGCCTGAAATTATTCGCATACTTTTCGATCGGCATCGCACTATTTCTGCCTTACGGCATCACTGAAGCCGGAGATTGGGCGGGATTGCCGCTGGCTATCCTGTGGTTGTGTTTGAAACTGATGCTGGCGGGTGCGGCCTTGGCTTTGCTGGAAACCCTGATCGCCAAGATGCGCATCTTCCGTGTGCCGGAATTCCTCGGTACGGCCTTTTTGCTGGCCGTGCTGGGGCTGCTGATCCACTTTTTGTTGAAAGCCTGAGATGCAGATTCCCTACGCGCTGCAATTCGTTGATTTTCTGTCAGCCTTGCTGCTGTTGATCGTGTTCGCCATGCTGGCGCAGCGCCGCATCCTGTCGCTCATCAATCTGTTTGCCTGGCAGGGCGCGTTGCTGACGGTCAGCACTTGCGTGGTGGCGTACTCCACTCACCAGCATCATCTGTACTATTCCGCCGCACTGACGCTGGTACTCAAGGTGTTGTTGTTGCCCTGGCTGCTGCACAGGCTGATCCAAAAACTCAACGTGAAGTGGGATGTTGAGACACTGATCAATATTCCGTCCACCATGCTGGTCGGGATCGGTATCGTGATTTTTGCCTTTAATCTGGCTGCGCCGATTACCGAAATGGCCGAGGGGCTAACGCGCGGGTTGATCGGTATCGCGCTGGCTTCCGTGCTGCTGTCGTTTTTGATGATGCTCACCCGCCGTAAGGCCGTGTCACAGGTGGTGGCGTTTCTGTCGCTGGAAAATAGCCTGTTCTTTGCTGCTACCAGCGCCACGCAGGGGATGCCGCTGGTAGTCGAATTCGGTATCGCGCTGGACGTGATGGTGGCCAGCTTTATCTTCGGTATCTTCTTCTTCCAGATCCGCGAGACGTTCGACAGCCTCGACATTACCAATATGGAAAATCTTAAAGATGATTGATCTGCAACTTCTGGCATTGTTGCTCACGCCGCTGTTGGGCGGCGCGTTGCTGGCCATGTTCGGCTCGCGCGCGTGGGCGGCCGAATTGAATTCGGTGATGAGTTTCTTCACCTTCGCAGCGTCGGTCATGCTGACCATACGAGTGGTAGATGCCGGCCCTCAAGTGGCGTTTGACGAGCAGTTTTTTATAGACCAGTTCAACGTGTTTCTGGTCGCACTGACCGCCTTCGTGGCGTTTACCACCTCGCTGTTTTCGCGCCCCTATATGCGCATCGAGCAGCACCACGGCAAACTCTCGACCGGCATGTTGCACCTGTATTACAGCATGTATCAGATGTTTACCTTCACCATGTTGCTGGGGCTCACCAGCAATAATCTGGGCATCATCTGGGTGGCGATGGAAGCCGCGACCCTGACCACGGTGTTGCTGGTCAGCCTGTACCGCACGCCCGCCAGTCTGGAAGCGGCGTGGAAATATTTCATCCTGTGCGGGGTGGGCATCGCGCTGGCACTGTTCGGCACAATTTTGATGTATTTCGCCGCCGAGCGCGTGTTGGGCGAAGGCGGCACGGCGCTGCTGTGGACGCACCTCAACGCGGTCAAGGGCGAGCTGGAACCGACCGTACTCAAGCTGGCGTTCATCTTTCTGCTGGTGGGTTACGGCACCAAAATCGGTCTTGTCCCGCTGCACAGCTGGTTGCCGGATGCGCACGCGGAGGGACCTACCCCCGTTTCCGCCGTGCTGTCCGGCCTGTTGCTGAACGTGGCTTTAAACGCGGTGATGCGCAGCAAAGTGTTGGTGGACGGTTCGCTGGGTACGCATTTTGCGGGCAATCTGATGATGGGCTTCGGCCTGTTGTCGCTGGTGGTGGCCGCGCTGTTCCTGTCGCGGCAAAAGGACATCAAGCGCATGTTCGCCTATTCCTCCATCGAACATATGGGGTTGATTACCTTTGCCTTCGGCATGGGCGGGCCGGTGGCGACCTTTGCCGCGATGCTGCATATGACTATGCACAGCCTGACCAAATCCGCGATCTTCTTTGCCGTCGGCCACGCGGTGCAGAAATCCGGCACGCAAGTCATGGAAAATATTCGGGGCATGATGCAGGTCAGCCCCACCGTGGGTTGGGGGCTGATGCTCGGCACCTTGGCGATTCTGGGGATGCCGCCGTTCGGCGTGTTCGCCAGTGAATTTTTGATTATTACCACCGCGATGCACGAATATCCCTGGACCACACCGATCCTGTTGACCGCATTGGGTATCGCCTTCGCGGCGATTTTCGGCAAGGTGCAGCCCATCGTTTTCGGCGAAACCACCGCGAAACGCTTGCCGCACCCGCCCGCGCTGGTCCCGGTATTCCTGCATTTGCTGCTGGTGCTGATTCTGGGGCTGTATATGCCGACTTATCTGGCAAACTGGTACCGCCAGGCGGCGGCGTTGTTGGGTTAAGGAACGAGACATGCCTATTACACATCCCGGTTTACAGTTGACAAAATTGCCAGGCGCGTTGCCCGTCTGGCAGGCGACCATCGCGCACGACGACCTGCGCCCCGTCTGCCAAAATGTGGCGGATGGCGGCGGACGCTTGCTCGCCTTGTGGGGCAGCGACCAGCGCGCAACACAATTCGGCTTTGCCCTGCATGTCGTTCTGCTCAATGAAGCGGGGATGGTTTGCCTGCATTTGCCCTTGTCGGCAGAGCAGCCGGTTTATCCCGACATCAGCTCGATTTTTCCGGTGGCGAACCGTATGCAGCGCGCGGCTTACGACCTGCTGGGTATTTACGCGAGTGAAGCTCGGGATCACCGCAAATGGTTGCGCCACGCCTCCTGGCACAGCGGCAGTTTTCCTTTGCGCAAGGATTTTGCGGATACGCCACCCTTCAGTCTTGAGGCGCTGGAGGCAAAGTCAGGCAAGTCCGCCAAGGCAAAGCGCGCCAAGCTGATGACCAAACAAATGGATGTTGCGACCGATACGCCAACAGAACAGCCGCAGGCCGCTAGTCAGGCAGAGCTGGACGATTACCCGTTTGTGCAGGTCGAAGGGCAGGGCGTACATGAAATCCCGGTAGGCCCGGTTCATGCGGGCATTATCGAACCGGGACATTTCCGTTTTTCCATCGTGGGCGAAAAGGTGCTGCGCCTCGAACAACGCTTTGGCTATACCCATAAAGGAATCGAAAAACGCTTTGAAAACATGAGCTTGGAGCGGGGTGCGAAGCTGGCAGGAAGGGTGAGTGGCGATAGCACGGTAGCTTACGCCTGGGGCTATGCGATGGCGGCAGAAAGCATCGCCGATGTGACGCCGCCGGATTACGCCTTATGGCTGCGCGGGTTGTTCCTGGAACGCGAGCGCATCGCCAATCATCTCGGCGATCTCGGCTATCTGGGCAATGATGTCGCGTTTTCGTTCGGTTTCGCCCAATTCTGGATATTGAAAGAGCAGGTGCTGCGCAACAATGCCGCCCTGTTCGGCCACCGTTATCTGATGGACAAGATTATTCCGGGCGGGGTGACGGTGGGGCTGGCGGAATCAGGCAAGCAAACGCTGCTGGAGGAATGCTCGCTACTGGAAGGTGAAGCGCGCCGTTTGCGGAGTATCTACGAGGAACATGCCGCCGTGCAGGACCGGTTTATCGGTGCGGGGTGCGTCGCGCCGGCACTGGCCTCACGGCTGGGTTTGTGCGGGCTTGCCGGGCGCGCCAGTTCACAATCGTGGGATATGCGCGCGCAGTTCCCTTGCCCTCCCTATGACAAGCTGGATGTGCAGATGGCGACGCACCACAACGGCGACGTGGCGGCGCGGGTGATCGTGCGCTTTGACGAATTGTTCGAGTCGCTGCGCCTGCAACGCGAGATAATCACTAATCTGGTCGGCGGAGACCTGCTGCTTCAGTTCCCGGCGCACCTGCCGCCGGACGGTTTCGGTATCGGGGTGGTGGAAGGCTGGCGCGGCGAGGTGATGGTGGCGATCCATACCGACGCAAAAGGCAATCTGGCGCGCGTCCACCCGCATGACCCTTCCTGGCAGAACTGGCCGGTGCTGGAACACGCCATCATGGGCAACGTCGTGCCGGACTTCCCGCTGATCAATAAATCGTTCAATTTGAGCTATTCGGGACAGGATTTGTAATGTATCAAATCATTAAACAGATCATCAAAACCGGCATCAGGACTGAGGCCGCACCCCTGCCAGACGAGGCGATGCGTTGCACCGAACAACGCTTGCAGCAGCAGATTCTGGATGTGTTCGGCGGCGCGCTGGCGATCCGCTTCGTGGATGCCGGTTCATGCAACGGTTGCGAGCAGGAGATTCATGCCGTCAACAACGCCTATTACAACCTCGAAGGCCAGGGCATCAAGTTCGTCGCCAGCCCCAGGCACGCCGATATGTTGCTGGTCACGGGGCCGGTGTCGCGCCATATGATCGTTGCCTTGCGGCGTACTTACGATGCGACCCCCGACCCCAAGCTGGTGGTGGCCATCGGCGATTGTGCCTTTGACGGCGGACTGTTCGGCGAAAGTTATGCGAGCTGCGGCAGGGTGTCCAACGTCATTCCGGTGGACGTGGTGGTCAAGGGTTGTCCGCCCACGCCCACCCAGATTATGCAAGGCATCCTCACCGCCCTTACGGGTGCGCATGAAGTTCAAGCGTAAACCGCTGAAAAAAGCCGCGCAAATCATACGGCATCAGCTTGAGCAGATGCTCGTGTTGACTGCCGGGTCGCCACCCTCGGCAAACGCTACCAAGCCATATTTATCCGAGAAGGACGGCATACTCGCGCTGAATTTTGACGGTTTTTCGGTGCAAAGCGAGATGTTCATTGATGCGCCGGATGATTTGGTGATCGGCTACACCCGCGCCATGATGAGTTTCCTGTTGCTCAATCACGCGCCCAAACGCATCGCCATGATAGGCTTGGGCGGCGGTTCGCTGGCCAAGTATTGCTACCGTTATTTACCCGCAACAGAAATCGTCGTAATCGAGATCAATGCGGAGGTGATCGCCTTGCGCAACGAGTTTGCCATTCCCGCCGATGACGCGCGTTTCCGGGTGTTGCTGGGCGATGGCGCGGCGTGGGTGCGGGACACGCTGGAAGCCCCCGATGTGTTGATCGTGGATGGCTTCGATGCAGAGGGACTGCCCGCGCCCTTGGCAAGCCAGCGTTTTTATGACGACTGTTTCGAGGCGCTGGCAGACAACGGCATCATGGCGGTGAACCTGTGGGGCGGCTACCCGAATTACGCCAGCTATGTGGCGCGCATCAACAACAGCTTTGCTTACCGCACGGTGATCGTGGATGCCGACGACAGCGTCAACAAAATCGTCCTCGCCGTGAAAAACCCCCAGTTTCCCCCCGCCCTGTCCGGCATCCGCCATCACGCGAACCTGCTGGATTTGACTCACCCGATGAATTTTCAGGCAAAAGCCAACAAACTGATTCGCGCCTTTGCCGCACAAGAGCAGTCCTGATTTCAGAAGAGGGATTTAACCCTGCCCGGGTTTGAACCATTGCGCGTGCCTATTTGATGCGCATCCCCGGTTGTGCGCCATCGTCCGGTGACAGGATGAACAGACCTGGGGTTTCGCCGGAAGCCGCCAGCACCATCCCCTCGCTCAGGCCGAACTTCATTTGGCGTGGAGCCAGGTTGGCGACCATCACCGTCATGCGGCCCTTGAGTTGCTCGGGGTCGTAAGCCGACTTGATGCCCGCAAACACCGTGCGCGGCTGGGCTTCGCCGATGTCCAGGGTCAGCTTCAACAGCTTCGCTGCCCCTTCGATATGCTCGGCGTTGATGATTTTCGCGACGCGCAGGTCTATCCTGGAAAAATCCTCAATGGAGAGGGTCTCGGCAATCGGGGAAATCCCCCCTGTCCCCCCTTTTTCAAAGGGGGGTATCTGTGATGTGGCGGTATTCACGGGAAGGGTCTCTGCCGCTCCCCCCTTCGACGAAGGGGGGTTGGGGGGGATTTGTGCTTCTGCGTGTCGCGCCGGGGAATGCGATTCAGTTATGGGTTTCAGGCTTTCCTGGTTGGCACTGACCATCGTCTCGATCAGCTTCGGGTCGAGGCGTGCGGCTAAGTGTTTGTATTCATTTATTTTTCCGTCAAGAACCTGTTCGGTATCTGACCAACTTAATGGCTCGATATTCAAAAAGCTCTCAACTTGTTCGGCCAGTTTGGGCAATACCGGCTTCAGGTACAGCGTGAGCAGGCGGAACAGATTCAGGCTGACGGTGCAGACTTCATGCAATTTCGCTTCCTGACCTTCCTGCTTGGCCAAAACCCAGGGTGCCATGTCATTGACGTATTCATTGGCGCGGTCGGCCAGACGCATGATTTCGCGGACGGCACGGCCAAAATCGCGGTTCTCATAAGCCTCGGCAATCACGGAGTCCATGCCGATGAATTGCCCCTGCAATTCGAGGGCACGGCTGTCGGTGATTTGTTCAAAATTGGCTAGATTGCCATCGAATTTCTTGGCAATAAAACCCGCACAGCGGCTGGCGATGTTGATGTATTTGCCGATCAAATCGCTGTTCACCTTGGCGACAAAATCATCCAGGTTGAGGTCCAGGTCTTCCATCGTGCCGTTGATCTTGGCGGCGTAGTAGTAGCGCAGGTATTCGGTGTTTTTGATGGTCTCGATATAGCTGCGGGCGGTGATGAACGTGCCGCGCGACTTGCTCATTTTCTCGCCGTTGACCGTTAAAAAGCCATGCGCGAACAGTTTGCTCGGGGTGCGGAAGCCGGCATGTTCAAGCATCGCCGGCCAGAACAATGCGTGGAAATACAAAATATCCTTGCCGATGAAGTGATACAGCTCGGTGGTGGAATCCGGCTTCCAGTATTCGTCGAATAACGCATCCCCTGACAAGGCGAGGTTGGGGTGAGGATGGGGTCGAAGAATGCTTTCCACGTTTGCCCCCTCTCCTTCAAGGAGAGGGTTGGGGTGAGGATGGGGTCGCTTGTTGCACAGTTGCCTGAAGCTGCCCATGTAGCCCACTGGCGCGTCCAGCCATACATAGAAATATTTGCCCGGCGCATCGGGAATCTCGAAGCCGAAATAGGGCGCGTCGCGCGAGATGTCCCAGTCGGACAATTTGCTTTCGCCCTCAAGCCCCAGCCATTCCTGCATCTTGTTGGACGCTTCGATTTGCAGCGTGCCGCTCTTCGTCCATGCGCGCAGAAATTGCTGGCATGAATCGGCGGAGAGTTTGAAAAAATAATGGTCGGAACTGCGCAGCTCAGGTTTTGCGCCCGACACGGCGGAATAAGGTGCTATCAGTTCGGTCGGGGCGTAGGCCGCGCCGCAAACTTCGCAGTTGTCGCCGTACTGGTCGCGGGCGTGGCACTTCGGGCATTCGCCCTTGATGAAGCGATCCGGCAGGAACATGTTTCTGACGGGGTCGTAAAACTGCTCGATGGAACGCACTTCGATCAAGCCTTTGTCTCTGAGCGTGCGATAGAGGGTCTCGGCGCATTGCCTGTTTTCGTCGGAATGGGTCGAGCCGTAGTTGTCGAACGCGACATGGAAGGCGGCAAAATCGTCGTAGTGTTCCTGCCAGACGCGCGCGATGAGTTGTTCCGGCGTGATGCCTTCGTTCTCGGCGCGCAGCATGATGGGCGTGCCGTGCGTGTCGTCGGCGCAGACATAATGGCAAGTGTTGCCGCGCATTTTCTGGAAGCGCACCCAGATGTCGGTCTGGATGTATTCGACCAGATGGCCCAAATGAATGCTGCCGTTGGCGTAGGGCAGGGCGGAGGTGACGAGAATTTTTCTGGGTTCAGTGGGGGTTGTGCGAGTAGTCATGGAGGCTTGCCGGGTTCTAAAAGTGCGGGCATTTTAGCAAATCGCGCGCACTGGCGGCGAATTGGTTAGAATTGCGCAGTTAACGTGAAAGTCGCGCAGCGATTCGTTTGCCTCCTCGCCCGTTTACGGGAGAGGATTGAGGAGAGGGGAACGGGCTGGGAAAGTGTTTTTTAGGCATAAAAATTTTCTCTGTCCGTTTGAAATATTATTTATACCGAATAGAGGCAGCGATGAGTTTTAGCGAAACAGAAGTACAAAGTGCGTTGAAAAATTTGCTTGATCCGAATACCAAAAAAGATTTTGTCAGCGGCAAATCCGTGAAAAACGTCAAGGTCTCCGGCTGTGATGTGTCGCTGGATATTCTGTTGGGCTATCCGGCAAAAAGCGTGTGGGAAGAAATCCGCGCCATGGTCGAGGCGCATCTCAAGGCGGTGTTGCCGGGCGTGGGCAAGGTCAGCGTCAGCGTCGCCAGCCGTGTCGTGCCGCATGCGGTGCAGCGCGGCGTGAAGCTGGTGGACGGCGTAAAGAACATTATCGCCGTAGCCAGTGGCAAGGGCGGCGTGGGTAAATCCACCACTGCCGTGAATCTGGCGCTGGCACTGGCCGCCGAGGGCGCGCGCGTCGGCATTCTGGACGCGGACATCTACGGTCCTTCACAACCGATGATGCTGGGCATTTCCGGTCAGCCCAAGTCGCGCGACGGTCAGTCCATGGAGCCGATGAGCAACTACGACATCCAGTCCATGTCCATCGGCTACATGATCGCGGGTGACGATGCGCCGATGATCTGGCGCGGTCCGATGGTGACGCAGGCGCTCGATCAATTGCTGCACCAGACGCGCTGGGACAATCTGGACTACCTGGTGGTGGATCTGCCGCCGGGCACGGGCGATATTCAGCTCACCCTGTCGCAGAAAGTGCCGGTTACGGGGGCGGTGATTGTCACGACACCGCAGGACATCGCGCTGCTCGATGCGCGCAAGGGATTGAAAATGTTCGAGAAAGTCGGCATCAAGATCGTCGGTATCGTGGAAAATATGAGCACTCATATCTGTTCAAAATGCGGACACGAAGAGCATATTTTCGGTGCGGGCGGTGGCGAAAAAATGTGCGCCGACTACGATACGGAGTTTCTCGGCAGTTTGCCGCTGGACATCAAGATCCGCGAACAAGCGGATTCCGGCAAGCCGACGGTGGTAGCCGACCCCGACGGTGCTATCGCCAAAGTGTATAAACAAATCGCTCGCCGCATTGCGGTCAAGGTCGCGGAAATGGCGCAGGATCACAGCGCGGCATTCCCGAAAATCGTCGTACAGAATACTTAAAGGAGAGAGAAGGGATAAGGGTGAATGGGGAAGCAGCGCGCTGTTTTACCACTTACCACTTACCACTTCCCAGACAATATGAGCATCAAATCAGACAAATGGATACGCCGTATGGCGGAGCAGCACGGCATGATCGAACCGTTTTCACCTGTTCAGGTGAAAGAAGTGGATGGCCGTCGCATCGTGTCTTACGGCACGTCGAGCTACGGCTACGACATCCGCTGTTCGAACGAATTCAAGCTGTTCACCAACATCAACAGCACCATCGTTGACCCGAAGAATTTCGACCCGGATTCCTTCGTCGAGGTGACGGCGGATTACTGCATCATTCCGCCCAACTCTTTCGCGCTGGCGCGCACCGTGGAGTATTTCCGTATTCCGCGCTCCGTGCTGACCGTGTGTCTGGGCAAATCCACCTACGCGCGTTGCGGCATCATCGTCAACGTCACGCCGTTCGAGCCGGAATGGGAAGGCTATGTGACGCTGGAATTTTCCAACACCACGCCGCTGCCCGCGAAAATTTACGCCAACGAAGGCATCGCGCAAGTGCTGTTCTTCGAGGGCGACGAAGTCTGCGAAACTTCCTACAAGGATCGCGGCGGCAAGTATCAGGGGCAGGTCGGCGTGACCCTGCCGAAAATGTAATCGCCGTGTCACGAGTTCAGACTATCATCTGGCGTTCAAGCAAGGGCGAAATCATCGCTTGTGTGGAAAAGAACAAGGTGATGCAGGAAAACCTCGAAGAAATCCGCCAGGTTTGCCAGGACGCGCTGGAAGATGCCGTGCTGATGGGCTGCGACGAGCAGCAGTTCCGTGCTGTGCTGGCCGGGTTAATTGGCGGGTTGGTCAATCCCTATGAGGGGCAGGGCAGATAACATTCCTGCTTGCTTCGTGCGGTAAATCTGCGACAATCCGCGCCACTTTATTTAATCCCCCAATTCTTTACTTTCAGCGGGAGTCAAGCTATGAAATTTCATTTTCCCATCATCATCATTGATGAAGATTTTCGTTCCGAAAATTCCAGCGGCCTGGGGATACGCGCGCTGGCGGATGCGCTCGAAAAAGAGGGTATGGAGACGTTGGGGGTGACCAGTTATGGCGACCTGACTTCATTTGCACAGCAACAAAGCCGCGCTTCGGCTTTTTTACTGTCCATTGATGACGAGGAATTTGGCGGGGGCAGTAATGAAGAGATTGAAGTCGCGCTGAAGTCGTTGCGCGCCTTTGTCGAAGAGATTCGTTACAAGAATGCCGACATCCCGATTTATTTATATGGCGAGACGCGCACCTCAAGGCATATTCCGAACGATGTGCTGCGCGAATTGCATGGCTTTATCCATATGCACGAGGATACGCCGGAATTCGTGGCGCGCCATATTATCCGCGAGGCCAGAGCTTACCTGGATTCGCTGGCACCGCCGTTCTTCCGCGCGCTGGTGCATTATGCGCAGGACGGTTCTTATTCGTGGCATTGCCCCGGACACTCAGGCGGGGTGGCCTTTCTGAAATCGCCAGTGGGACGCATGTTCCACCAGTTTTTCGGCGAAAACATGCTGCGCGCCGACGTGTGCAATGCGGTGGATGAGCTGGGACAGTTGCTCGACCATACCGGTCCTGTGGCCGCCAGCGAGCATAATGCGGCGCGAATTTTCAACGCGGATCATCTGTTTTTCGTCACTAACGGTACGTCCACTTCCAACAAAATCGTCTGGCATTCGCTGGTGGCACCCGACGACATCGTGGTGGTGGATCGCAACTGCCACAAATCCATACTGCACGCGATCATGATGACTGGCGCAGTGCCCGTGTTTCTGACCCCGACGCGCAATCACTTCGGTATCATCGGTCCCATCCCGAAATCGGAATTCGAGCCGGAAAGCATCCAGCGCAAGATAGACGCGAACCCGTTCATTGTGGACAAGACCAAAAAGCCGCGCATTTTGACTATCACGCAAAGCACTTACGATGGCATCGTTTATAACGTCGAAATGCTCAAGGAGATGCTGGACGGGCGCATAGACACACTGCATTTCGACGAGGCATGGCTGCCCCATGCGGCATTTCACGCGTTTTACAAGGATATGCACGCCATAGGCCGCGATAGGCCGCGCGCCGAGAGTTCGATGATTTTTGCCACGCAATCCACCCACAAGTTGCTGGCAGGCCTGAGTCAGGCCTCGCAGATTCTGGTGCGCGAACCCAAAAGCCGTAAGCTGAACAAGCAGATTTTCAATGAAGCCTATCTGATGCATACCTCCACTAGCCCGCAATACGCCATCATCGCGTCCTGCGATGTCGCGGCAGCCATGATGGAGCCGCCCGGTGGCACGGCGCTGGTCGAGGAAAGTATCGCCGAGGCGATGGATTTTCGCCGTTCCATGAAAAAAGTGGATGCGGAATATGGTAACGACTGGTGGTTCAAGGTGTGGGGGCCGGAGGTGCTGGCCGAAGAGGGCGTGGGTTCGCGCGAAGACTGGGTACTCAAGGCGGCCGATAAATGGCATGGCTTCAGCCAGCTGGCCGAAGGCTTCAATATGCTCGACCCGATCAAGGCGACCATCGTTACGCCGGGGCTGAACGTGGATGGAGATTTTGCGGATAGCGGCATACCTGCCTCTATGGTCACCAAGTATCTGGCCGAGCACGGCGTCATCGTGGAAAAGTGCGGACTGTATTCGTTCTTCGTCATGTTCACCATCGGCATCACCAAGGGGCGCTGGAATACCTTGCTGACCGCGTTACAGCAGTTCAAGGACGACTATGACAAGAACCAGCCTATCTGGCGCATCCTGCCCGAGTTTGCGGCGAAGTATCCGCGCTATGAACGGGTCGGCCTGCGCGATCTGTGCCAGCAGATCCACGATGCCTATAAGCTGCATAACGTCGCGCGCATGACGACCGAGATGTATTTGTCCGATATGCAGCCTGCCATGAAGCCGTCTGATGCGTTTGCCAAAATGGCGCACGAAGAAATTGATCGGGTGCAGATAGACGATCTGGAAGGACGCATCACCGCCGTGCTGCTGACACCTTACCCGCCCGGTATCCCGCTGTTGATACCGGGCGAGATGTTCAACAAGACGATAGTGGATTACCTTAAATTCGCGCGCGATTTCAGACAGAAGTTGCCCGGCTTTGAAACCGATATTCATGGTCTGGTGGTCGAAGAAGTGGACGGCGAAAAAGGTTACTTCGTGGATTGCGTGCGGCAAGGTTGAGATTGTCCGTGTGAAATGGCTGACGACACCGACAAACTACGCATAGATAAATGGTTGTGGGCTGCGCGTTTCTACAAGACACGCAGCCTCGCTGTCGCGGCGCTGGAAAGCGGCAAGGTGCTGCTCAACGGCACGCGCGTCAAGCCAGCCAAGACGGTCATTGCAGGCGATAGGCTGGACATCAGTATCGGGTCGTATCAATTCCTGATTGAAGTGCTGGCGTTGTCCGACAGGCGCGGCCCGGCACCTCAGGCGCAAAAACTCTACCGCGAAAGTGAAGCCAGCCGCGAACGGCGTGCAGTCATCGCCGCACGCCTCAAGGCCGACCCGCCGCCATTCGCTTTCAAGGGCAGGCCGACCAAACGCGACCGGCGACTAATCGAGCAATTCAAGCACGGCGAATGACTGAAATGCGTCATGCCAGGCGAAGCACCCAGCGCGCTTGTTGCACGATGATTCTGCCTGTTTATATGGCCTCATCGCCCTGTAACAGGGCATTGCAGGGGGTGGGTTGAGGTTTTTTATGAATTTTTGCTTAATTTGCTTGACGAGTTATAGCAAAGCAGCGTTAAATGCGCACAGGTATTTGATTCAAAGTCACTGCAGTACTGGTTTTACCGTGTGCAATCTTGGATTCAAATAGTTTTACGGGAATGTTTCCCGGTTTTTTTATGAAGGAAGTAATCACATGGCAACTGGTACAGTTAAATGGTTCAACGACGCTAAAGGCTTCGGTTTTGTAACTCCTGACGATGGTAGCGAAGATTTGTTCGCGCACTTCTCAGCAATCAACATGAGCGGTTTCAAGTCTCTTCAAGAAGGCCAAAAGGTCAGCTTTGAAGTTACTCAAGGCCCTAAAGGCAAGCAAGCCTCTAACATCCAAGCTGCTTAATTGCGCTTGAGTTGTTAAAAAAGCCCGGAACGAAAGTTCCGGGCTTTTTGCTTTCTGCTATTGCTGGACTGAATAAACTGGAAACAAACGTAGGTCAGGCTATGCCCGATCTACAACTCAAGGTGGAGGTGGATTGATTGATTTCAGCAGTTGCGATAAATCACTGGCGCTTTGTGTTTTGGGCGGTGTACCCGTCAGTTTGTCATGCGTCCAGTCCACCGCCGCGCCCGCACCCCAGGCAATCAGGTAAGCCAGCACAAATACCAGCAGACCGCGTGTAGTGCCGCTGGGGATGCCTTGTTCGTCCAGGGTGCGCCTGAGATACCCGACTGCCACAAAGAATACCACGGTGGAAATGAGCAGATTCCATAAGGAGGGTAGCTCGAACATCAGTCCTGTTTCCTGCGATGATAAGTCACGAAGTGGTATGCCAGCGGTTGCGGTAACGTTTGGTGGCGAACTTCGCGCGCGACTTCCTGCCATTTTTCGGTATCGAATGCCGGGAAATGCGCATCCCCCTCAACATCGAGCTGGATTTCGGTTATATATAAATAATCAACAAAATCAATAGATTGCGAGTAAATATCGGCGCCACCCACGATAAAAGTCTGGCTGTCGTTGGCGCAGAGCTGGATCGCTTCCCGCAGTGTATGCGCCATTAAACAGCCCGCGATTTGTAATTGACGATCTCGCGTCACCACCACCGTGGTGCGACCGGGTAAGGGCTTGCCGATGGAGTCGAATGTCTTGCGCCCCATAATGATGTGATGCCCCATGGTCAGCGCCTTGAAGTGCTTGAGGTCCTCCGGACAGCGCCACGGCAGCGTGTTGTGGATGCCGATGGTGCGATTCTTCGCCATCGCGACGATGATGGAGAGGATTGAGGATTGAGGATTGAGGATTGAGGATTGAGGATTGAGGATTGAGCTCATACCGCCACTTGTCCCTTGATGGCCGGATGCGGGTTATAGCCTTCGAGCGTGAAATCTTCATATTTGAAACCCAGTATGTCTTTCACGTCCGGGTTGAGCTTCAGGGTCGGCAGCGGGTGCGGTTCGCGCGACAGTTGCAGCCTGGCTTGTTCCAGATGGTTCAGGTACAGGTGTGCATCACCGAAGGTATGCACGAAATCGCCCGCTTCCAGACCGCACACCTGCGCCATCATCAGGGTCAGCAGCGCGTAGCTGGCGATGTTGAAGGGCACGCCGAGGAAGACATCGGCGCTGCGCTGATAAAGCTGGCAGGAGAGCTTGCCTTCAGAGACATAAAACTGGAAAAACGCATGGCAGGGTGCCAGCGCCATTTTGTCCAATTCGCCCACATTCCACGCCGAGACGATGATGCGGCGCGAATCGGGGTTGTGTTTTAGCTGGTCCACGGCAATTTTGATCTGGTCTATCACCCGACCGTCCACCGCTTGCCACGAGCGCCACTGCTTGCCATATACCGGCCCCAGATCGCCGTTTTCATCCGCCCATTCATCCCATATTTTTACGCCGTTTTGTTTGAGATAGCGGATGTTGGTATCGCCCTGCAAAAACCACAGCAGTTCGTGAATAATGGATTTGACATGGCATTTCTTGGTGGTGACCAAGGGATAGCCCTGTGACAGGTCAAAGCGCATCTGATAGCCGAACACGCTGACCGTACCCGTGCCGGTGCGGTCGGATTTTTGTGTGCCGTTGTCCAGCACATGTTGCATGAGATTGAGGTAAGTGCGCATAGTACAGATGCCCGTATAATCGTGTCGCCACAAACCGCCCTTGCCGCGAAGAGCCTGCCCCCGCGCAGGCGTGGGGTGGGAATCCAGTTGTTTGAAAGGCTGTATTTTGGGGCAATCCCGAAGTAAAAAGTTAATTGAAAGGAGACTGCAATGTTAGCACAGCTTACCGTTTTAACTTCCCTGCCCAGCGACACACGGCTCGGTGAGGATACTCACCTCTTGTTGCAGGAAGATGTTCAGAGGGGTGAGACATGAGCGGCTTGATTGAGCTGTTAGGTCAATGCAGGCCCGGCTTTTTGCCAACTTGGCTGTTTTGGATACTGATGGCTATTTTTTTGCTGGCCGCCCTAGCTGTCGCGCTGATGGCGTTCTGGTTCGTTTCCACCCAGACGAACATGCTGTGACATGCTTTATATGTTTGATTTTATTTTCCACCACAAGGTTAAAACCACCGGCTTTAGCCGGTTAGCTTTAGCTGCGATAATGCGCTTTCTGAATGGAGGCGGACATGGACTACAGGCACGGAAGCCATACAGTATTTCAAATTGAGTAT
>Ga0210025_1002152_pt1 | contig 19820 bp, 18 predicted proteins | sample CryGeyme20150102_FD_183989 | JGI IMG/M metagenome (GOLD analysis project Ga0210025, IMG submission 183989) | Groundwater microbial communities from Crystal Geyser aquifers in Utah, USA - Crystal Geyser metaG 2015-0102 (SPAdes) (version 2) | ecosystem: Environmental > Aquatic > Deep subsurface >...
CATGTATAAAAGTTTAGACTTGGCGAGAGCTATCCATTTCTGTATTCAAAAGTAGTTTTGGAGATGATGTGCTTCTTCAGTAGTTTTCTACAGGAGATGTGTACGGTAGCCTAAGCCTTACTCTAGTTGATTAGTTTTGATGGTGGTTAGCTGGTGACTGGTGATCGACTCTACTCAATGTTGGTTTTAATACCATGGTATGATTATTATTCAGCGTTCCTGGAATTCGAATTTTATTCACCACGCAAGATTAATTCTTTTGGTCGTGTAAAGGAAGACTGCTTGACTCTAATGCCTGAAGATTCATTTTTGCTTTACACTTAAGTATTTTGTTCCAATGGTACCTGGTACCCTGGTACAGTAGTTGACTGTTCTACAACTGGCTGGTACCACGACTAGCTAGTACTGGTACCATACTCTAGATTACTATACACTTTCTGTACCGTACCGTACATCAAGGAGAGGAGTACGCAAGACAGTGTCTTACCAGGGTAGTAATGTTACTACCTGGTACTGTAGTCTACTACTGTACTAGCTAGACTAGACTAGTACCAGCAGGTACATTAGTACGTAGTACCAGCTAGTAGAGGCAGTGCCAGGTACTACTAGAAGTACTACTAGTACTAGTCGTAGTCTAGCTAGTAGCTACTATAAGGCCATAGAGTTGTACCAGTACGAGCATTTCTACCACGCACAATTGACACTGTATTACGTACAGTAGACTAGTACTCTTGCTTTTCATCAGTAGCTGCTATGAAAAGCACCATCCTGCACTACCATACTACTAGTACTCCTAGCTAGCTAGTACTACTAGAGTAGTACTACTAGCTAAGTACACTACTTCTTGATACCTGAGCCTTTATGAACACAAAGCTCTAGCTAGAATAATCATCCAGATCACACAAGCAAAAGGATGCTTCAAATAGAACGATCACTACTAGTAGGTGTAGTAGTAGTAAGATCATTGAAACCTCTTACTAGAACAGTCCAGCTGCTGCATGCTGTGTTGTTCGTACTGCTGCTCGGCCGGGTATACAGCACCACCACCAACAGTCACAGTAGTAACAGCAATCCCTTTTACGCGGGCTGCTTACAACAAAAACGTACCGATTGGAAGTTACAGAGAGTCTGCAATAGTGATGACGAATACTATTCCGACAATAGTGCTGCTGCTTGTCGACCTCCTCCTTTGCCGTATCCTGAAATTCGCATATACACGCAGAATTGGCAGTCTGTGTTCTTCGAAAGTTGGTTGTTGCAAATTCTGTTAAGCGAATTGTTGGATATTCCTACCAGTGTTGAAACCGGCTACGCCGCCGTCTTGGATCAAATGAATTTCTATTATCCAACTCCACCCGAAGAAGGTTTTGTTGTGGCACCAACCATGACGTTGGAAATGATTGAATCAGGTGCAACGTACGGTGATTGTAGTCAAGCTAACAGACTCAATCATGAACAAAGAATGCGAAATGACAACAACAACAACATCACGGCGGCGGCATACGATAATGACAATTACCAAGTTTGCTTTCATGTCGTTCCCGAAGTTTGGACGGCCGATCTGGTGTGGATTAAAGATTTGGTTCATCGTGGTATTGCCGAACCACCACTGCAATTGGGCGTTCTGGGACAAGAAGCCCTTTACGTGCCCAAATTTACAGCCCAAACCCACCCCTCCTTTACCAATTACTTGGCGCTTCAGGATCCTAACAATCGTCGCAAGTTAGCTGAAACATTCTTGCATCCCACAACATGGCACGATTATTGTCGACAGATCTCACCCACCAATTGTACTACACCTGATGCTGTTGCACAACGACCCCCCGCACAACGTAACGTCACTACTATCGCCGACGACGGTGGCGGTGGCGGCGAAAACGAAATGGATCGCTATTTTCATCCCAATGATTACACTGGATACTTCCGAGCGACGGACAAGAACAATTGTGACGACCATCCCGACAACTGTACCGGGCATGTGGCGGATTTTCCCTGTGGTTGGTCCTCCTACGTTGTGCCGTATACACATCATTTGAACATTGCCCTCGAAGGAGATGGGCCCGAACCATATTCCAAAGGATACACTTATAATCAACTACAGGACATTTGGAGGGCTGCCAATGCTACCAAATCGCACGTCATGATGATGTATTGGAGTCCAGAACCCTTGTTTCAAGAATTCTTGGGCACGGATTCGGAATTCGTCAAGGTCCAGTTCCCGTATCCGACACAAACCTGTGTAGACCATCGCATCTCACGGGAAGATCGATGCACTGCCGATTTGGAAACACGTGTAGGAAGTCCACTGGGAGCCTGCGATGAACCAGCAACGACCCTCATGAAAATCATTTCTACCAGTCTATACGATGTGATCCAAGATAGTATCGATGACGATGATTCCGAGTCGACCAAAAGTCCGGGTCTCGACGTGCTCAAATCTTTCCAACTGACCGAACTGCAGTTGGATGAAATCTTTCAGTTGTGGAATGGTGGCCAAGGCATGGATCCTCGATCAGCTGTTTGTACATGGGCGGCCGATAATCTGGACTTCCTGCAGTCCTTTGTACCACGCCAGTATCCAAGACAAATCGACAATGACAATGGCAACGATGCCTTATTGTACAGCTCTTTAATTTTGGGAATTGTCGTCACCATCATCGTGTTGGGGACCAGTGTTTGGGTCTATCGACGGCGCAAATCCCGTGTCGTGGCCATGGCACGTGTGGATTTCCTCTTTTTGTTGCTTTCCGGATCTTTTCTCATTGCCATCGGAGCAATCGTTGTGGCTGCACCTGCAAAGAATGCCTCTTGTGTGGCTGAAATATGGCTTATCGGTATTGGATATGCGCTGGAGCTTGTTCCATTGATTGTGAAAGTTGCCGCGATAAACAAATTGGTTGCAGAATCCCAGCGCATGCGTCGCGTCAAGCTGAAGAAAAAGCACTTATTCTTACCGGTCTTTGTCATCCTTGCTATTGTGACCATCTTTTTAACCGTGTGGACTGCCTTGGACCCACCCAGGAGATATTCGGAATACGAATTGACGGATGAAGTCAACGAAGATGGGTACACCGTTGTTATCTCTCGATATTATTGCAAATCCAACTCGAGTGTTTGGACTATCATCGCTGTGGGCTGGAACGTTCTGTTTCTATTTTGTGCCACGGTCCTTGCTGTTCAAATGGGTATCAACCCCCAGGAACAAGTGTCGGAAGCGCGAATGCTAGCGTTCTTGATCTACAGTCACACTGGTTTTGTTGTGTTGAGGGTAATCACTTACTTTTTGTCTTCGGCGGTAGACGAATGGACTTTGGCTCGATGCAGAAGTCTGATCTTTAGCATAGATACGCTGGCAACGATAGTGTAAGTGCAGCTTTGCTGCTTTTGTTGCTGTTATACGTAAATGTCAGCTTTGGCGAAAGTATTTTCACCGTCGTCACGCTTTCCCTTTCTTTTCAGGATTTATTTCTTGTCGAAATTTGCTTTCCAGAATGAGAGCCTTGATTCATCTCGTCGGAACGGTTTTAGCAGTTCAATTTCAATGTACCGTGACAACGCTGCCGCAATGCCTTTTCCTCGCTGGTTGATTAGTAACATGACTTCCATTTCGCAGCAGCCAGTGGAACCGCTTGATGCCATAAGTCAAAGACCCGCCATCATTTGTGAAGATTCTTATATATCTGACAAAATTGATCCTTGTAAGGGAGCAACAGAAAAAACTGAGCAAGAAGGATCTGAAAGAAAAAGTATTGTACGTTTTGTCGATGGGGCTTCATCATCGGAAATGATTGAAAAATCTGAAAACGTGCATCAAAAAATTGATTTTGAGGAGCAGTGTCCCGACATTTTTTCTCAGTTTGACCTTCCAGAGCAGGTTCGCTTTTTGATCAAACAACAGAGTGAAAACATTGCCCTGCTGAAAAGAGAAGTTGCGAACTTGCAAGAGAAAAAAGAAAAGCAACACGATGCTGTTTATACTTCCGTGGATGTATAAGAAGGTAATTAATGATTTTGCTCTATAGTTTATGCCACTGAGATGGGATTGATTGATATGAGTGAACTGAGAAAAGCGATTTCTCGAGTTTTCAGAGAAAAAGGAGAGAGACTGCACCTATGAGATCACTATAATCACGGCCGGCTTATAACTTGCTCCTTTCCTGAGTGCCGGCGCGAACTGCCGCCCCCACATAAAACGTGTGCGTGCGCAACCGAGTTAACCGCAAGTTCGTCCCTATCTTTTTAATAAGTGCATAGCACAAAACATACATTCCATATTTGCAGAAAATCTACAGATATTAATATTGCGCATTTTAAAACTTAAATTGAGACTGAATAGAAGCTCTTGTAGTACTGTAACACCCACCCCCCAGGGCCAACATCGCCCTTTCAATGACTGTTGAAACCTAAAAGTCAACGCGTTGAGGTGAGCGGGAGTATTCTCGAAAAGATCTGGAAGATTTGCTTCTCGTAGATCCAGAGGCCACCGAATGAGGTGTCCGTCTTTGGTTATTGGCTGTCGATTGCGACTGGGCGTCGCTCATAAATGATCGATCGCTGTAGCTCATACTTATATTCGCATGATTTCCGCTGGCGCCACTGTTTCGTTTGTCCTGGGTGCGGCGACGATCACGGTCTCGCATGCCCGAGTCGTGGCGAAAGGCCATTTCACGAATCTCGGCATCGCGATTCTCCGTGTATTCCTGGGTAGGCACGCCTTCATTGGTTCGCTGCTGGTTGCCTCCGACGCAAGCAAAGGACCCTACAATGCTTCTGGCGTGATTGGCCAGCCCACTGCTGAGCGAGACTTGAGATCCAGCTCTAGAGGCTGCAGGTCGAATGGCAGAAAAATCGCGAACTCCACTGGCCGAGAGACCATCATTCAAGCGTTGTTGCTGAGAGGCGAGTGCCGACCGAGCATGTTCCAGGTAGTTGGCAGCCGATGCATTTGTATTACTGTCACCTCCGTTGTAACTGCTGTCGGCAACACTCGTATCGCCTGCATTCCTAATTTGCTGCTTGAGCTTGTTGTATTTTTCCTTAAAGACCTCGGCAGTTTCTTGCGAAGAGTTTAATTTCTCTTCCCATTCCTGTCGGATTTATAAAATAAATAGAAGAAATTGTAAACAAGGTAAGACAGAGTCAGTCATTATCCAAGAAAAAGTCAGTAATAATGCACCAATGCAAAAAAAAAAAACCAAATGATGGACACATTCTATTGTGCCATTTCTTCTTACCGCTCGGGCCAACAAGAAATCGCCCTTTAATTTGGCCAAATTTTGTTCCAACTTTTCGGCATTCTTTTGTTGTGTCTTTTGTGCATCGGACAGTGCAGCCAAGAATCGGTGTGCTACACTTTGGAGTGGCGTATTGTTGTACACGGGTGCATTCATAACCTCGCGCATTTCTTCCACCAACGAATTGAGCGCTTCTTCGCTCGACTGCAGTCCTGCTGTTCCTGGAGCTGCCTGCGATCGATTCAACACGACATCCGCACGTTGACTGGGATCGGGCAGTGGAACATGCTGACCGGCACGCAATCCACTGCGCAATACGTCATCCATCGCGTACCGGAGAATGGCACAGGCACGTTCGTGACTCATGCTTTCCGCTCGTGCAATGGACAATTGGAGCCGTCCTCGATGATCTGAATCAACGGGCAACAAACTCGAGGCCGACTGACAAGCGCCTTCGTACCTGTGAAAGCATTCGGTAAATTTACCAGCATTGCGATAATTGGCACCATCACGAATAGCTTCCGATAAAATATCCTTGACATCTTGATCAATAAATTCATCGTGACGTGTGGGTTGCTGCTGCTGCTGCTGCTGTTGTGACGATGCCGATGTCGGACTTGTTGGATCCATCATGGTCGTGTTGGTGCCGGTGCTATTGGCAGCCGCCACCTGTTTTCGTAATTCTGTCATTTCTTCTTCCCGTCGAGATGCCTCAAAGGCAGCTCCTTCCATGTGTGCTGCCTCTACGACATGTTGAAACAATTTCTGTACATCCGCAAAGGCATCAATAATGGCTTCACCCATGACATCATACCCACTATCGTAATGTTCCATGAGACGCTCAGCAATAGCCAACAATCCATCTTCGTGACCACTGAGAGCATCGACCAACAATTCGGGTGTCACGACAGCGTCGTTGTTATTATTCCTATTTTTGTTGTTGACTTGAGGATGATGATTGACTTGGTGGTTATTTTGCTGCGATGACACACGAGAACTGGCCGGGGAATCTCGCGATACCATACTGTTGCGACCTGTATTCTTTTGTTGTTGCTGTTGTTGTTGCTGCTGCATATGATGACTCGGTGTTGGATTGCTTCCGGGACGGCGTCCATTACTGTTATTGTTGCTCTCATTCATATTACTACTGCCTGTGCGGGGTGTCGTAGGTTGAGGACGACTCACATGAGAACTGTAAGCGGATCCACCCGTCACTGACAAACGAGAACGCGGAGTATGATTGTTGTTGTTGAAATTCCCTCCTCCTGGTGGATCACTACTGCTGTTCATGCTGGGACTCATCCGTTGAGCAGCATTCGTGTTTTTAGTAGTAGTTGTTGCAGCAGTAGCACTAGTAGTTACGACATGCCTACTAGTGCCAATCGCAGCATTCTCTTCTCGTTGCAAAGAAGCCATAGCACGTTCTCGAGTTGCGGGACGGTTGCCTTGTCCTCCAGCCGAGGAGGAGAGTCGTCCGGCAGATTGAGAACGTTGGGTAGCAGTAGCAGCACCCGACGACGAATTTTGGGCTTCCAATACATCCGAAGAGAAGGAAGAAGCATCCTGTTCCGTCCGTTCTAATGATTTGGACCGACGGGTCTTTTGTTCGGCTAAACGAGCATTGTATTCACGAGCACGTTCCAGAACCGAAGATCGTGTCGAATGTGTAGAACGGTACGACTTGACCGATTTGGAATCATCTCCTTCGTAATATGTCATTGTTTTTTTTGGGTACGGTTAGTAGCAACGTTGTGTGTTGAGGATTTGTTTTGTGAAGTATTTCTCTGGTGTGTAGTGCCTTCCTGACCACCCGCTTTCTTTACTTATTCTGTTGTTTGTATGGCTGGTTATGAAGAATGTTAGTTAGTTTCACACAGTATTATTATTATTTGTTTGTCTACCTCTGGCTCGGTCTAAAAAAAGAGGCAAGAGAGGTGTCTCGTGTCTGTTGTTTAATGAATGCTCTAGCTCTGTTCATCTCTTTTCGTTGCGCTGTACCGACTTTTTAGGGAGTTCATTGGGTGAATTTAACGTCTTCAACGGTCGAGCGAGTCGAAAGGCATTATCATCATACCCCACGGGATTCTATTATTTTCAGTTTCGTCTAAGTACTGTAGCACGACCACCACTACTACTAGACTACTGCTACTAGCTACTGGTAGAGAGTACAGTAGTAGCACTACTAGCTACAGAAGTCTACTACATGTCCAGTAGAGTAGCTAGTAGTAGACTAGTGCCTACTCTATTCTGTCATTATTGAACTACGTAGTAGTACAGTATGATTTTAAAGAAGAATGAGCGAATTTAGTTGTACAGGCACAGACATACTAGTACCCCGACTCATTCGTTTGTTCCAAGCCAAGCCAAGCCAAGCCAAGCCAAGCCAAGCCAAGCCAAGCCATCCTCCCTCCTCCCTACCGTCGTACTCTTGAGGTTTTTGTGTGCTAGGATCTCGTAGACGCGGCGTTATTACCATTCCATTGGCGTCGACCACGTATAGCAACTTTTCTTTGTGTAATTCTTTTGTACAAACAGAATCAATGATTGCTCGGAAGTTTGCGTTTTGTGTCTGTCCTCTAGAGCTACTACTCGTATTCTGGAATAGTATCCTGTAGTGTACCTGGCAGCTACTACTACTACTAATACCGTAGTACAACTGTAGATAGGAGTATGGTTCGTGAATTGTTGAGTGTGATGATGGCGTCATTTTCTCCGAAGAAGTGTCTCTGGCAGAAAACAGTTGGGCCATGCGGCCGAAGAAAATACAGCTTGGTCTACTACTACTACTACTAGGCGGTGTCTTTTCAGATTGAGAGTCTCTTTCGTGTGATGCATGCGCCCCAGCTGGTCTTATTTATTATTCAGAGTACCAGTGTATTGCAAAAAAGTGGCCACAGCCAGCCAACCATGGTTTTGTACACTACTGTGTCGATTCGGCGTGAAAATGATGATGATGACAAAAATATACTGTATATGATTGGAACAAGAAGAAGTGATAGAGGAGTACTACAAGTACTACGTAGTGGTACTAGTAGTAGTAGAAGATACCGTAGTCTCGAACTGCATGCAAACCACGCGCCTGCAGTGCTCTTTCTTAGCAGATACGAGTAGTACGGTACCAGGTAGTAGACTACTAGACTACTAGTCTAGTACTTTTTTATTGATTCATCAAGAGTGGATTTCACTTCAAGCGGAAAAACGAAAAAATGTATGTGTTTGCGCATTCGTGCTGTACTCTAAAAAATCAGTTGCTACCGAATGCGAAATGCGATTTGATTGGAAAATTGACGTCATCTCCAAGGTATCCCTAGCTCTAGAAAATTGAAACATCAACCATCCATCACACGAGCCATCAAATTCTACCAGTACTAGCTAGACTAAGTAGTAGAGAAATAAAGCGAAAAACTTTAATCTTTAATCATACACCAGCACACTGAGAGCTCCATATCTGCGATGTACGATCGTATCAGACAACAACGCCATACTCCAGCATCATGACAACAACAACAACAGCATCATCACCCCACATTGATTTCTCCACTTTGCTTCCAAAGAGTCAGATTGAGGCTGTAGTTTCCCAATGGTTAGCAGATGATATGCCCAGCATGTTTGATGTGGGAGGATTGGTGGTCGGTGAGGTGGAGCGGGAAGCCAACCTATGGATGAAGAGCCCAGGAATATTTGCCGGCAAGATATTTTTCGACATTGCCTTTCAAATACTAGGGTGCTCTGTGACTTGGCACGAAAATGCTGGTAAGGAAGGGCAGTTTTTAAATGCCAGCGGCGAGAACAAAATTATGTTGGCCACTGTGAAAGGTCCTGCAAATATGATTCTACGAGGAGAACGAACTGCTCTCAATGCCATGAGTCGTTGTTCTGGAGTAGCTTCGTTATCCCACGAAGCCGTATCTAGAGCCAGAGATTTAGGTTGGAAGGGATGGGTGGCAGGAACCCGAAAAACAACACCCGGATTTCGAATTGTGGAAAAGTACGGATTGTTAGTCGGAGGTGCTGCAACACATCGATTGGATTTATCACAAATGGTTATGCTGAAAGACAATCATATTTGGAGCGCCGGAAGTATCACCAAAGCCGTGCAGCTCGCACGAGCCGCGGCAGGATTTTCTCAAAAAATTGAAGTCGAGTGCCAATCCCTGGAAGAAGCATTGGAAGCAGCGCAGGCAGGGGCCGATATAGTTATGCTAGATAATTTTGAAGGCCAGCAGTTACGAAAGGACGCAGCAACCATCAAGGAAAAATTTCCCCATCTCATTATTGAAGCGAGTGGCGGGATTACCACTGAAACAATGCCTGAATATCTCTGCGAGCATGTAGACGTTGTTTCACAAGGCAAACTCACCCAAGGATACTCCTGCATCGACTACAGTCTCAAGATTGTGCCACCAACGAAGAACTAAAAAGTCTACTGTACAACTAGAAAATCTTTATCCTCTGTCTATTTCATGCTAGTAGTAGCTAGCGAGCTACCATACCTGGTCCTGGCGAACTAGCTAGCAGCCAGAAGGAGTATCCCGGAGTTAAACTTTCCATTAGGCTAAATAATATAATATTATTACAATGGTTGTACGTACGCACTTTTCGAGTACATGGTAGGGATCCTAAGCAATAAAATAATCCTAGTAATAGATAATTGTGCTGCCCCGCTGGCTCGCACTTGACGAGTGTAGGGTTCTTAAAAATAATAACACATCATTGAAAGAAATGATGCAAGGGAATCTTGTTATGATCATGAACGCCGAGCCGGACAATTCTATGAAATTGTATGTGGAATGACAAGTACGTGTGTCTTTCATGTTGCTTGAGATAAAATCTTTTCTAACAAATCGTACAGTACTCAATGACGAGCCGAAACAAAAAATTTGGACAGATGGGCACTTGAAGTGTGACGCTGAGGAGACATCAAAGCCATTGGTGACAAAGACATCATATGCTACCGTGGCCAATTATATTTATCGATTTCTACCCATATTTTGCTGACGTTTGTACTTTTCATTATATAAACTGGGATAAGACCGAGAAATGGCGACATCATATCCTGGATATGCTTCCACATCAGTTTGCTTTTGTCTTTGAGTGACAAAGGTTGATGGATTTCTTTTCTTTGCTCAACCTAGATATTGAAATTTCGACTTGAAAACAACGACTATTGCAGTTGATTGATAATATTAATACTTTCTGGACCCATCACACAATTCTCATTTTCTTGTCACGCACTTGGGACAAATCACAGATTATTGTTTGAATCTTCCCAAACCTTTACAATAAAAATATAATTATGTCGACCGTTGCTAGTACAATTACCTCCAAGCTAAGCGCCCCTGGGTCGGCCCAGAAGAAAAAGTCTACAAGTTTGCCCGCCGAAACAGTGGATTACCTCAAGGCCTGGATGATGAGCCCCGAGCACATTGCCCATCCATACCCCACAGAGCAAGAAAAGGCACAGATCATGGCCGAGACCGGCATTGAACTTAAGCAGCTTACAAACTGGTTTGTGAACAACCGCAAGAGATATTGGAAGCCCCGTGTGGAAGCTCGTCTCCAGCACCAGACAGGGACCGCCGCCATGCCTACTGTGAACCATGGAGCTGTCTCTCCTGCTGCTGTTTCGCCCCTCAAGAGAAAGTCCAGCGGTCAGTCTCTGCTGGCCATGGCGCCTCTGGTGACCGAAGCCGCTCATCCTAGCATTCGCTCGTCTTCCTCGCCTACCGGAATGGTCCGACGAGTCTCAACTGTCTCGCTCTCGGCTGGTTCTCTCTCGGTTGCCTCACTCCAAGGCGTTGTCAGCGATAACTCCATCAGTGAAAGTTATGCCTCGTCGCAGTATTCCTCCGATGCAGAATCGGGAACGGAGGATTGCGATTTGGCCTGCGACGATGAGGTCTCCAACGAGGAATCCGTTGCTCGCACCGAGTCTGTGGACGTTCACATTTTAAAGCCACTGTATGGTCCAAAGCCTACCATTGCCGATGTTTCCATTCTCTCGTCCGTGCCAACCGAACGTATTTTGTGCACATATGAGCATTGTCCACTCAAGTACAGCTTTCCTCTCGATTCCATCGAGGATCGCAAAAAGGTACGTTATCACTTTGGTCTACTCTGAGATGTGATAGATGCTTTTAAATTGTGACTACTTGCTAACGCACGCTTTCCCCTCGTAAATATGATGATACACAGGTCCAAAGTCGTCGCGACGCCGAAATTACTCGCCTCAAGCGAAAGTTCTTGAAACTCTACTTGGACGAGTGTGGTTTGGAAAATGGTAGTGTCCTTGCTGACGTTCCCCTTGTTGCCACAAGCAAGAAGCGTTCGTTCGAAGAACCTGCCATGATCAACACACCCCGTAAGAAATTCTGCGTGGAAAGTCCTAGTCTCTGGAAGAAAGCATGTGAAACAGCAGAAGGGGTCTACGATGTGGATCTTCCAACACTGGAAGAAGCCACGCTGTTATTCGGCTTCAAGACTGGTGGACCCATCAATGTTTGAACCGGCTAGATGGCTCGGGATTCGCACATCTCCGCCATGTGCTACAATTATTCGCACAAGAATACAACTTGCATCTTGCCAGATCCAATTCAAACCTTCGGACAAGATTCCACATGTGGGAAAGACTATTTTGAAAGACGAGCGGTCTTGCCATTGAATGGCACGCACGAATTGAATTATCTATGTTCACTACGCTGCACTATCTTCACTGTATATCCATATTATCACGAGCCCCACTCTTTTTTAAGAAAGGAAAGTAGCTTGCCACGAATCACCATCAAATGACGTGCTCACCGTGATGCCAAGCAGGTCAACAGCCAGCACAACGAGTGTGTATCTGAGATCTGAGCACCGCTTGCATTTCGGCAAGAGATTTTTCTCCCCATGCTCGTAAAGCTCCTTTCGCACACCCGCGAGTTGCATTTATCTCGCGACGACTTCCGAACCACTGTCGATGTAATAATTCCAATGGGGGACGTCGCGATCGCACTCGAGTCGAAAACTCCAGTTTTAGCGTACAAGCTCGTCTTTTAGTTCCATGTTGCCGTCTTGTACAATTCGCAAACACACTATTAAGCACACTACTAATAAGCATTATCGCACACTATAAATGAACAATATCCACACGCAGATACTACCAACTAGCTAGCTGAAGGAGTAGTCAGCGATTAGTATCACAAATACATTTCCAAGTTCACGGATTGGACTGGCTTGGGTTTTTCCATTTCTCCGTGTATTATCGTACAGTATTTTTTAATCCTGAAGAACGCACATTTGTTCACAACGGAACAATCTTTTCTGTCTGCTCGATTGCGACGAAACTGAACTATCGTTTCAAGGGTTGCTTCATGGAATGCCCACTCTGTTTACCACAAGCTTAGCAACCTTTAAGCTACTTTTTACACAAGCCATAAAGATACAACGAAAAGTAATGGCAACGATCGGACACTAGCCTAAAGTGCTTCCATTAAAAATCGTGCTTACTCATAATTACATCAGACTTTTGGACATTGGAAACGTCAAACCCAAACATTCATGAGTGCCCTTACCAAGGTTTGTCGCCTCCAAGGTGGACGATCATTTTACAGGGCACCAATCAGTGTGATTTCGTCGAGCAGATGGATGCATACAAAGTCTTTGTACTATCCTCATACCTTTAGGAGGAAACTAGACGAGGAACATACAGTAATCGTTCCATGCGCAAGATTTTCAACTCACCAACACTCCGACGACAACGAGAAACATCTTGATACAAGTATCTCCACAGAGCAAAGAACTCACATTTCATCGGGCGAACATTCTTTTATGTCAGTGGAATCTTTTTTGGCTCTAGAAGATAGTCTTCTCGAACACATAAATGATACGCGCACACCCATGTCCCGAGAACGAATCGATGAATTACTGCACTTGTATCGGCGGCTCGTAGAAGAAGTGGAACGTAATCCAGACCTGTTAGATGAATACGAGATGGCACATTGGATCAACGGAAACTATCCTCGGAGTGTGAAACTACTGGATGACATAATGGGGATATGGTACAAGTGGTGGACTGGTAATAGCCAAGATGAAATGGACCATTCACCCGAACGTATGCTAGATACCATTGACAATCTACAAGACGGAGATATGCCTTTGCCCATCACGGATCGAACCTACACAACACTGATCCGAGCAGCAACAAAATGTGCCTCGCAACCTAAGGAGGCTGCCATTTTTGCAGAAAAGTTGTTGGCCCGAATGCGAGAGGAATCCAGAGACTTTCCCATGGCACGACCAACCACCAATACTATGAATGCCGTTCTGCATGCTTGGGCAAAATCTGGACATCAGCAAGCTCCCGAAAGAGTTCAAGATTTATTTCGCGACTTGTGCGAGCAGTACGAGGCCGGTATCTTGGAGAGACCGCCCGATAATACCTCGCACATGGCCCTCATGTTGGCATGGTCGAACAGCGGCAGGCTGAAAGCAGCACCAAAAGTGGAAGAAGTGTTGGAGAAGATGAGAAATTCTCTTTGGGAAGGGGTAGAACCAGATGCAAAAGCATATCGAATAGCTATTCATACTTGGGTCAACTCGAATATCAAGGCATCAAGCCTCAGAGTATACAAAATCTTTGTGGATAATGTTCGAAGGTACATGGAGTCACACGACGAAAGCGTCATTGTTGACGCCGATCTCTTCTCAATAGTAATTTCTAAACTTGCAAAGGATGGACATGGAGACAAAGCCGAGGAGATATTCAAATTACAGCAAGAATTCTACGAACTCACCGGTGACGACCGATTTAAGCCAACCAGAAGAACGCTGTTGGGCATGGTAATTGCCTACGCGCACAAAAAAGACCCTGCTGCAGCTGAGCAGGCAGAGGAACTCCTCCGACAAGTGGAGCGCTTTGCCTGGCCAAAAAGTGGTAATAACCGATTCAACCCCGATTTGCTACCCAAGAAAGGTTACTACGTAGACGTCATCAAGGCGCTTTGCAGCAATCGCAAACCTGGTGGCGTCGACCGAGCAGAGCATCTCGTGCTTAGCATGATTGAGCACCACCGTGCTGGAGCTGTGAATCTTTTGCCAGACAAGTATCTTTTTAATGGAATTCTGACGACTTGGGCGAGAATCTCCAACAGAAAAGATGCGGCGCCTCGTGCTGAAAAATTGCTGAAATTAATGCACGATGTCTCGTCCGACTTCAATGTATCTACCACCATGCCAAATGAGTATTCATATCTCCAAGTGATTAATGCCTGGTTGTACAGTCAGCACCCAGATGCTCCCATTCGAGCAGAGGAAGTGTTTTTCCGGATGATGGACTACTATAATAATGGAAACCAAGGAATGGCGCCGGTGCTTGCACACTACACGGCACTCATCTCCTGCTGGGCAGAGAGCAAGCAGCCAGATGCTTCCTCTCGAGCCCAGAGTATTTTTGATGCTGCCATGGAAATATCCGAGTCAAGCAACAGGCCGTTCAAACCTGACAGAACTCTCCACATGTCCTTGATGCGAGCATGGTCCAAAGTTGGAGCAGCGTCCAAAGTTGAATCTATTTTCTTGTCAATGTATGAAGAGTATTGTTCCGCGGGAGACAAGCGGCTTATGCCCAATACCGAGATGTTCAATATTATGCTGGATGCCTGGCTGCGATCAGGAAGCCCAGAAGCACAACACAAGGCGGAAATATTGTTTGATAGCATGAATCAATTTTCAATGGACAGGACGCTTGATAGCGTAGTCCCCGATGCTTACACCTTCAAGAAAATGATTGAGATCATGACCAAAAGCCATTCGAAGGATTCGGCTGAGATCGCAGAAAGATATCTATGGCTTCTAATGGAATCACCACCAATCCTGAACGAAGAACGCGAGCGCGCAAAAATTTTCTCGTGTTACGTCTCCGCTATAGCAGCTTGGTACAGAAGGTCTGATGCTAAGGCAAAGGAGAGAAAAGAGTGTTTGATTGACGAGTTGCTTGACCTAGTGCAAACTGAAAGACTACCGCTGCCGTCACACAATGAATATGTACGTTTTCTTGGAACGGTTGCCATGAGCCGAATTCCCGGGAAATCTGAAAATGCAACTGCGAAATTGAGCCTCCCCAGAGAAAAACTACGTGTCTCACGGAGCTTGCTTTGAGGCGACAATTTTTCGAGCATTTCTATCAGTAGGCACCCGTGGACAAAAGGATCACATAACTTTCTTCCATTCTCAGCAAATGGTCCAAATTTCTAGCTCCTCTTGGAGTTATATGGCAATGATTGCGGCTCTCTAGGGGTGTCCAAATGTGAAAGAGGCGCCCAGAAATCCCACAGACCTGGACCAATAATGATGGACTTGCTCGTTAAATGGAACTCAGTGACTGGCCTTTCATGAGGATGACTCGTTCTTTCTAAAATTATGCATGCTCCGAGTTATCGAGATGGGAAGCACAACATTAACTAATTCCAATTTAGGGCTGGGGCTCCAATTTTGTTTGGATTGACGTCATCGTCCCTTTTTCCTCTCTTCTTTCAATTTGTGCCACACGAAAAAACCTTCCTTCCAACAGCATCATCATCCCTCCTACCGCACACGGCGTAACACTCTTCCAGACTTCACACCTACTACAGCAGTAGGTTTTCGCACAAGACAATGGCTCCACGCACAGAAGAAGAAAAGGCTCAAAGAAAAGCGGAGTTTCTAAAGAGAAAACAGGAGCGCGAAAAGAAGAAAGAACAGGAAGCCAAAGCTGCTGCAGAAGCCGAGGCCAAAAAGAAGGAAGAAACACAAAAGAAAGTTGTGAAGAGTGGAAATAGTTCTGGTATTTCACTGCTTTTGGATTTACCAGAGGACGCCTTGAAGCAGGTGATCTGCGAGCTGTCTGCAGCGGAACTTGGACGGGTTAGCATGACGTGCAAGCAAATGAATCGAGCGCTTTGCGATATGCGAGAAGCGTATCTCTTGTCGAGGCTTCGTCATTCCCGAATGACATCGCTAGGACCCATCGAAATGTGCGCGGGCTCTGAAGAGGCGAATTTAATGATTAAACAGTCTTTTGGTGGAGGTGAGACGGGACGATTGGTAGTCAAACCAAAAGGCAAAAACAAGAATGAACGGCGGGCAGATGAATTTGTGTCCTATGCTCGGTTCCTCAATGAATCTGTTCATGGATACCTACCTTTTGGCTTTCGGGTCGAAGGCGAGAAGAATAAAGCCTTTGCGCCTCAATTTGTCAATGGACGATTTGTCTCAGCTTCGCCAGAGCATTCCTTAATTCGAGTAGGAGGTGATGCAGAGAGATGCGGAGCCGGTGGATCTGGTGTTGGTACGTACCATGCATGGTGATATTGCTCTTGACTGTGTTTTGATTCCTCTCATAATTGCTCACCGCCTTTACTTTTAGCATCTTGTGGTGTGGGGAAGAAGGGACAATTAGGCCACGGAAGAAGAGAGGATCAAGAGCAACCAAAAATGTTGATCGGAAGAATCGGCTACGGCATCCGTATAGTGCAAGTCTCGTCTGGAGGTGGACTTGTCCGTGTAGCACATTCTCTCTTTTTGACTTCCAATGGGAGAGTCATGTCGTGCGGAACAGGTCAGTATGGTGCTCTGGGCCATGGTTACGATGCAGCAAAACAACTGCCAGATATTCTTCGACCTCAGTACATCGAGGCCCTTTCCAGAGTGAGAGTGACATGTATATCAGCGGGAGAGTTGCACAGTGCAGCTGTAACATCGGACGGTGATGTGTACACATGGGGTGATGGTTTCTGTGGGCAGCTCGGTCACGGTGATAAGCGACCTCAGATGCTTCCGAAAGTAGTGGAATCGGGTGGCTTGGAAGATGAATGTGTGACGGTCGTTAGCTGCGGAAGTCGTCACACCTTGGCAGTGACAGAAGATGGTGAAGTTTTTTCTTGGGGTCTCGGCCACTTTGGTGTCCTGGGACGTTCCTTTACGCCCTTCGAATATGATGCCGATGCTGCTGTCGTAGGTCTTGATGATCTTGCCGATGGTTTTGGTGAATTGGCCATTGCTCATGATGAACCTGCACAGCCTGCCGCAGAGCCAGTTGAACAAGATCCCGAAGCTGCTCAACGGGCAGATATTCAAGCCAATTTGGACTTTATCAACAACATTTCGTTGGATGACTCCAGCAACCAGTGCTATCCTGTCGTTATCGAATCACTTCAGACTGTCAAAATCGTCGGAGCGAGTTCTGGACATCGGCACAGCCTGTTACTGGATGAAGATGGTGGCGTGTATGCCTGTGGTAGTGGTCGATCAGGATGCCTCGGAATTGGCGACTACGAATCACAAATGTTTCCTGTCCGAATCAGTGAATTTGTCGACCAGAATGTACGGATTTTTAAGATCAGTGCCGGTGCCGACATTAGCATGGCCGTCAGCACTTCCGGACAAGCCTACTCTTGGGGTGCCATGAAAGGAGGCCGCATTGGATTAGGAATGGAGAACAGTACGACCAATTGCCCTTGTCGGGTTCACATTAAAGATGACAATGGCTTGCCATTAAAGGCTGTGGATGTAGATTGTGGATACGTCCATTCTCTCATTGTGGGTCTGAACGGGACCGTTCACATCTGTGGAGGAGTGGGTATTGATGGCGCCAACGACGGCCAAACCGCAGATGACGGCGATGACGCTGAGACGTCCGGTCGACCTCGAGCCATTCCCGACTTTAATATTTGGCATCGAGTTCCCGAGCCCAAGGAGTATGTTGTGAAACAAAAATACAAGAAATACGGCAAATACGAAGTGAAAGGCAGAGCAAAAATGCTCGCAAAAAAGGATTAGTGTTTATGAATATTACTGCTTGAACTTTTTTAATAGAGACCACAACATCAGTAGCCTTATTTCTTATAAGGGCTCGACACAGCTCAGGGGAATGGAGATTCTCCCCACCCAAAAATGTGAATTGACTATTGTAACAATCAAAACATGTATACATTTTTCCATTTATTTTGGCAAACACGTCTTTTGATTCTGGAGGAGGCACGTGGTCTGTGTATGACAATCCCGCTCACTCGCTTATTGTTTTCGAGAATCATTTCGACTTGCTGCTGCTGCTGCTGCCGGTACTGTGGCAGAATGTGTGCCAGTGATGATTCTTGGCTCCACAAGCACAAGATCACCACCGCCCATCAAGTTTGGGAAGGTTGCCGTTCCGAAAGTACCTCCTCGTTTGCTTCATTCATTCTTACGCTCGCTTCTTGTCTCCTCTCTCTTTTGAAGCTGTTGTTGTTGGTGACGGCGATGATGATGATGATGATGATGATTTCGGTACAAAGGTACACAGTCGAACCGATTTGGGACACTTTTTGTGCAACGAATCCCAATGTACGAGGAAACAATCTACGACAGGGTACAAAATTTTTCCCGTCAAACTGAGTGTTTCGACACGACAATAGGATTCACAAAACACCATTTTGGGTACTGTCGTACTACCGTACCAAAGACGTAAGATCCAACATCCTGCAATAATCGGAACACATGTCCCCGGTCCATTGGTTAGAACCAATTGTGGTCGGATCTGAAATACGATGCGAATGGCATGTACCAGTGCATACAGTGTCGTTCCAAACGACGTTACGTAGGATTGTCCAACTTCTCTACTGCGTGGAATAATGTGAACATAAAATTCTTTTTGTTGACAATCATTGGACGTTGTTGCTGCTGTTGCTGTTGTTGCCTGTAATCGTTGGATACTGGTCGTATCAGTGGCCGCTACGACATAATGAATTGGATGGTAACGTTTGGGATTTAATTGTCGTACCATATGAAGCATTTCACTGGTATGTCCACCACTACCCAAAACAACCAATGTTTTGCAACAGGAGGAAGGAGGAATAGCAGTTGATGATGATGATGATGTTGTTGTTGTTGATGATGCGGAAGCAAACCCTTGTGGACTGGATCGACCACGTTGTATTTGTTGATAGATTTGTACAGTGCGAGCAACAAGAACAATGATTCCTAATAGTACTAGTAGTTGTAGTACTTGGAAGGTCGTGAATGCTACTACTACTACTAGGCTCGCACCATCCATCATTCTGGAATATATAAAAAAAGCTGGAGAGAGAGAGAGAGAGAGAGAGGGTGTGGATTGTAAAAAGTGCTTTGTATGTATGTGTGCAAGCAACTGTCGAGGAAGGAACGAAACGTAGTAATGTTTGTGTATTGCATTTTTTGCTGTGGTTATCATCTTCTACTAGCTAGAGTAGTAGGTCTACCAGCACTGGTACTACTACTAGCTACTCTAGAGAAGTAGTAGGGTACTAGAGTAGCTACTAGTAGTAGAGTACTACTAGTAGTAGTAGTACTACTAGTCTACTCCAAGTAGATAGTAGTAGTAGTATTGTAATAGTACCACTCCGAGTGGTAGTAGTAGTCTTATGTTTCCCTAACTAATAGAATTCTTGTAGGGTTAATGTTACTGTTATCGTGAAAACCGAGAGAACGCGGCTAGGTAGGGTGGTTTGGAGAAACTCGGCAATTTACTAGGGCCGACCTTTTCTCCGTTCCGAGGCGCCCGGGTGAGAGGGCAGACCGCTAGGGTTGCTCTCACACTCGGGTAGCCAATCGGGC
>Ga0210025_1002154_pt1 | contig 19789 bp, 7 predicted proteins | sample CryGeyme20150102_FD_183989 | JGI IMG/M metagenome (GOLD analysis project Ga0210025, IMG submission 183989) | Groundwater microbial communities from Crystal Geyser aquifers in Utah, USA - Crystal Geyser metaG 2015-0102 (SPAdes) (version 2) | ecosystem: Environmental > Aquatic > Deep subsurface >...
AGCTCTATTCACAAAGACCAAACCCAAACGAATCGAAGTGGAGAGATCTTCGAAATAAAATTCTGAACAAGATTAAAACACCAGCGGACGCTGGCGCAAGGAATGGGTAATTTTGAATTAAAAAAAAACGTCATCTCGACCAAAGATGAGAGAAGCTCTATTCACAAAGACCAAACCCAAACGAATCGAAGTGGAGAGATCTTCGAAATAAAATTCTGAACAAGATTAAAACACCAGCGGACGCTGGCGCAAGGAATGGGCAAGGAATGGGTAATTCTAAATTAAAAAAAAACGTCATTTCGCTAACGCGGTGCCTTCGGTATCGACCGAAGATGAGGGAAGCTCTATTCACAAAGACCAAACCCAAACGAATCGAAGTGGAGAGATCTTCGAAATAAGATTCTGAACAAGATTAAAACACCAGCGGACGCTGGCGCAAGGAATGGGTAATTGTAAGTTTAACTAAAACTTCACTAATAACATTAGACTATCAGAATCATCTTCAAATATCAAATAAATCTCTTGATTGAGAAGCTCCTAGCAATTATTTTCAAACTGCTCTTTAGCGTTCATCATTTAATTGGAGTCCCTATTTATGTTTCATTTTCATCGAAGCAATTCACATTCAGCTTTACTCAATCAACTACAGAATAAACTCTCAGATAAAAAATCAATTGATTCATTTTCTTTTAATGAAGATCTCATCATTGTGCAAAATAAAGGGATGCAACGCTGGCTGACACTTCAACTCACAGAACAGTTTGGAATTACTCATGCCTTAGAATTTCGATTTCCTCTAAAATTTCTTTGGGAGTTATATCAATCACTTTGTGGTTTCCAAGGAAAAGATGTTCTAGCTTCCAAAAAAGAGTTTATGCAATGGGCTATTTTTGATGAATTAAACAATGGAAGTAAATCATTTAACGAAATTGAAGCGTACTTAAAGACTGCGACAGTTACTGATGTGGAATTAAAAAAATGGGAAATATCTGGAGTTCTAGCTTCGCTTTTCGATGAATATGAATTATATAGAACGAGTGAATTACCTTCAAAAATTCTAACGGAATCCAAACAAGGAAACTGGCAATTTGACTTATTTAAGACAATAGTTGAAAGTCAGCCGAAAGGTTCATTTCGACATCAATTACATAATTCATTGATTGAGAATTTAAGAAAAGAGCATGCTGAAATCGGTTACAAGAGAATATTTATCTATGGTATTCCTACGCTACCTGAAGCTTCTCTACGGGCTTTAATTCTATTAGCCAAACACTGCGAAGTTCACTTTTTCCAAATCGTTCCAACTGATAATTCAAACTGGAAAAATTCTAAACTTGAGTTTAAAAATCATCCCTTATTACAACAGCTTTCAAAAGAAGGAAGAGAACTTTCGCATTTGATTCATGAAATTTGTGAATCAGAAGAATTTGAAGTTGAACGACACGATTTATTTAAAAAACCAGATCAGGATACTACTCAACTTGAACGTCTTAAAAAATCGTTTTATGATGTTGAAATCGGTACTAAAAGCGAACTTAAAGAAGATGAAAGTATTATTTTTTCTTCAAATTATTCAGCTGCAAGGGAGATTGAAACACTTCGTGATTATTTGTTAAATGCATTTGAAGACAAAAAATTGCAGCCCTCAGATGTCTTAATAATGAGCGCCGATATTGATAAATATGCTCCATTTATCAAATACTATTTTAGCGAAACGATTCAAGGAAAATCCCTTCCGTTTTCATTAGCTGACATGAAAAGCAGTACGCAAGATGAACAAATTCAAGCTTTATTTGCTTTGATTGATTTGCTTGATAGTCCGCTAAAACGAACTGATTTCATAGAGTTTTTATCACATGAAAGTATTCGTTCGCACTTCGGTTTTGATGGATTGGCTGTAAATCGAATTACATCTTGGATAGAGAAAAGTCATGTTCGATTTGGCTGGGAAAAAGAAACCGAAGAATATGCTTGGGCGGATGTTTCATTTCAATCTTTAAGAGAACAATGGTTTAATTCGATTTTCTATTTACCAGATTCCGATCATTTGCAGAATGGAAAACTAGTTTCATTTTCAATTTCAAATGGCGATGAACTAGAAACTTGGGCAAAAGTAGAACAGTTATTTGAGGCTTTATTCGAATTGATTAGCGAACTTAAAGCGGACAAAAATGATTCAAGTAACTCGAAATGTAAAACCATAAAAGAATGGCTAACTTGGTTATTAGAATTATATGAAAAGATTCTTTCAACTGAAAAAGACAGTACAATTCCTAAGAAGATTCTCAAATTGCAAGAAATAGCGAACTACGGAAATCCAACATCAACGTTATCATTTAAACTATTTAGTCGTTTTATAAAACAACAATTTGATACAACAAGCGCGGGTTCAGGATTTTTAAAAGGAAAAATTACCTGCTCTGCAATGGTTCCTTTACGCAGTTTACCTTTCAAAATAATTGCATTGATTGGAATGAACGACGGGCAATTTCCCGGGAAAAAACCAAGAGTAAGTTTTGATTGGTTAGCGAATGAACCCAAAGAAGGTGACAGAGACAGAAAAACCGATGATTATTATTTGCTATTAGAAAGCATCATTTCAGCAAAAGAGAAATTATATATTTCCTATTTGGGAAGAAATAGTCGCGATGATTCTAAAGTTCCAATGAGTCCTCCAGTGTCTGCTTTATTGGAAACAATCGAACAATGTTGTTCTCATAAACCTAGAATTTATGAGCATCCTTTATACAGTCACAATCAAAATTATTTTACTAGTGATACAGTTTTATTTAAATCACAAAACGAAACAGCATTAACTGTTGCAGAATCTATTTTTACATTAAATAAGGAAAATGAAGATCGCTACATAACTATCGCAAATCAATTTGAACAAAAAGCAGTGTTTCCATCAAAATTAAAAGACTCAAAAACACGAACTATTGAAATAGAATCCTTATTTAAATTATGGGAAAATTCAGGTGATTGGATTCTTAAAAATCAAAAAGGAATTTATGTTCCAAAAGTTAAAGAAGAACTAAGTAATGAAGAATCATTTCGCTTAAACCCGTTAGAGAACTATGTATTAAAAGAATTTTTGTTTGAAAAGATATTATCAAAAGAAGAAATGACTTTTGAAGAACTATTTGAAATAGCTAGGCAAAAAGGATTAATAGAAGCTTCCCTAGAAGCACGTTCGAATTTCGAAGCAGTTTTTACAGAAATTAAAACTACTAGTGATCAAATTATAGAAAAGCATTTTGATGGAATTAAGCCTGAAAAAAAAACATTAACGGTTGTTGAGAACGATTTAGAAATTAGTATACAAGCTTATCAAACAAATGGAAATGCAAGTTTACTAGTGCGTTTTAGTGATTTTACAAATGAAAAATATAAACACCGAATTCCGATTCTTGCGAGTTTATTTCAAAAAGAATTTGGAAATGAACATCAATTAATTTTATGGGATAAAAACAAGAATGAAGATATAGTCCCAAAAAAGAATGATGAATTTACACGCGTTTTTATTGATCAATCAAAAAAAATGTTAGAAAATGGATTTCCGACTCAATATAATTGGAGAAAAGAAGCGCAAACTATTCGTTTTGAATTAAATGAAGAGGGGTCATTTAAGTTTTATGATGAATTAGAAAAAGAGCATTTTATTGATGCATTAATTTCATCAGCGTTAGCGGCTAAAGATTTTAACGAAGAAGATGCATTGAGTTTAGAATTAAATTGGAAAAAAGGGGAATGGATGTTATCCAAAGAAGCGTTAATTGCTGCAAAATCGTTTTATGTTTCTCAAATAAAAGAGGCTAAATAAATGAAAACAACAACGTTAAATTTAAAAGAACATAAACCAATTGGAATTAAAACCATTGAAGCGAGTGCTGGAACGGGAAAAACCTATACTTTAATGTTATTGGTTTATAAAGCACTTTTATCGCTTTCAGAAAAAGGGAAAATCAAACAAATCTCGATTAAAAATGTTCTTGCAGTTACCTTTACAGAGGCCGCAACCAAGGAATTAAAAGGTAGAATTCGTGAAACGTTAGTTGTAGCTAATGATTTTTATGGAAAAGACTTGAAGCCAATCGATGAAGAAATGCTCAGCATATTTGAACAAGATTCGTTCACAACTTCAGAAAAAGCAATTTGGGCTGCTTATTTGAATGAACAATTGCAGAAAATGGATGAGTCTTCCATTTTTACGATTCATGGATTTTGCAATAAGATCATCAATGAATATCCATTTGAATGTGGCATTCCTGGAAAGTTTCAATTAAGTAAAAATCTCGAAGATGAGTTAGCTGATTTAGTGAGACAAGAATGGCGAAAACTTATTCGTCGTGGAACCAAAGTCGATTATTTTCTGGAACACCTGTTCGAATCTCCTGAAAAAATGGTAGAAATGTTTGGGAAAGAGTTAGGTTCGGCTATAATTCTTGAACATGACGAAACGATAGTAGATAAAATCGAACCTTTGATCTCTACGTTTGAAGAACAGAGAATTGCTTTAATTGAACAATTCGGAATCGATGGAATTGAAAAAGAAATGACTCAGTTTTTTAGTCAAAAAGGAAATTTTGATGGAAGAAAACTTAGATCAAGTAGTATTGAAGAAGGCATTCAGCAGTTACTAGTTTGGATTGTGAAAAACTTCGTATTCAACTCCAAAATAGAATCGATCGAAACCGTATTTAAGTTTTCAAAGATATTTGACATTGATTTTATTGAGTCAGTAACTAAACCAAATGCATCTTTAGATTACTCAGAAAATCAAAAGCTACTAATTGATAAAATAGACGATCTTTTAGAAATTTATTGTCTAATAAATATTGAATATGCAAATCCATTAAAAGCATATTTCATAGCACAAATCCAAACCAAATTTCAAGACTTAAAAAGAGAAAACGCTTGGTTTGGATTCGATGATATGCTTCTCGTAACCGAAAAAGCTCTGAAAAATAATCCCAAATTAATCACTCAATTAAAACAAGATTACCCAATTGGCTTCATTGATGAATTTCAAGATACAGATCCCGTTCAGTTTTCTGTATTCCGTCAAATCTTTTTGGAAAACGATACAAATCAGTTAAAAACGAACGCTTTTTATATGATTGGCGATCCAAAGCAATCGATTTACAGTTTCAGAAATGCTGATTTAAACACGTATTTATTTGCAAGAAATAAATCAGAAGAAGTACTGACTTTAGACACAAATTACCGTTCAAGCGAAGGCTTGGTTGAATCCGTTAATGAGTTCTTTTCAAAAGCAGATAATCCTTTTTTCAAAGAAGAAATTCCTTTCAAACCTGTTAATTCAATAAAAGAAGGACGAATTTCAGCGCATTTTAAAGAAATAGAAAGTCCAACTGTACTTTTAGTCGAAGAAAGTAGCGATACTAAGAATAAAGATAGTTCACGACGATTTGCTGTACGAATGAGTATTGATTATGTGAAGTATTTACTCAATAATGAGGTTTATATTGACAATGGAAAAGACAAAAAAACCCGCGTTCAGCCTGCAGATATTGCACTTTTAGTTAAAACCAACAAAACGGCTGATTTACTTTATACTAGGTTGAGAATTGCTGGAGTTCCTGCGGTGATTCAATCTCGAAAATCGGTGTTTTCAACTCGTGATGCGTACCATTTATTGGTGTTCTTAAGAAGTATTCTACGCTCGCGTACCATTTCTGCTGTTCGTTTGACATTAATGACACAGTTTTTTGAGATATCTAGTTCTGAGTTAGATGAACTAACCGATGATTCTGAAGAGATTATAAAGATTCAAGAAATTTTTATGCAGACTCATAATAGATGGAAAAATTATGGTCTTGGTGCTGCAATGAGTTTTTTAAGCTCTACCTATAATTTGACATTAGGAATGCTAAAAAATGCAGATGGTGATCGAAGTGTGGCAAATTTCAAGCAACTCATAGAAATGCTTTCAAACTTTGAACGAGATTCAACAGGCGGACCGACTAAAACAATTTACTACTTAGAACGGAAAATTCAGGATGCCAAAGAAGGTAAATCGTCTAGTGACGATGAAATGTTACAGTTGGAAAGTGATGAGAAAAAAGTCAAAATCGTAACGATTCATAGCAGTAAAGGACTTGAATATCCTATTGTTATTCTTCCATTTATGTGGGAAAGAAAATATATTTCTACCTATATTAAAAATCATGTGCAAGCTGTTTCAATACAAGAAGAAAACCAAGAACCAAAAGTAAAAAAGTTTTTGGTTGATGATGTTGAGCAAATTGGAAAGACAATTCCAGATTATCATAAAGAAGAAATTGAGATAGAAGAAGCCCGCTTAATGTATGTTGCCATGACAAGGGCTAAATATCAAAATGTGATTATTATTCCAGAATACGAAGACAAATTGAGCGGAAATAATCCATTAAGTATGATTGAAGTTTGGGCTGGAAAAGCAAATCAAAAAACGTTTGAAACTAAACTTGATAATAAAGATAGACTAGTAACTGACTACTTAAGTACAGTTAAAAAATCACTACAACAATTAGAAACAGCGTCTTACATCAATTATCTAGATTCACAAAAAAATATAAAACTCAAAGAAAATCCAATAAAAGAATCTGATCGTTTAGAAACGAAATTAAGTGTTGAAAAAACAAGTCGCAAAGAATTAAACGCTGCTTGGAAAGACACAAGTTATTCAGCAATTGCGCATTCGGGTTCTGTGTATGCAGAAACAAATGATGGAGAAATTCAAAAAGGAGATGATGAAAATCAGGAAGAACTAGATGAGAAAACAAAACTAAAGGGGAAAAAAAACATCGGAGTTCATGCTTTAAAAGCAGGAAATGATTTTGGGAATATTATTCATTATGTATTCGAGCATTTATATGAATCCAATGAAACTGAATTAAAAACGATAGTTTCTGATGCGGTTCAGTTTTATGGTTATCAAAAGACATTTTTGGAAAAAGAACAGGATGAAATAAGCACATTTATTTCCCAAATATTTAGAACCAAGATTGTATTTCCAGATAAAACAGAAACGAGTTTGGCGGAAATTCCCTTATCAAAACAAAAAAGAGAATCTGAGTTTTTAACTGGGATTAATTCATTTAGTTTAAACGATTTTTATCAAATAATAAGAAACACTTCAGCTGAGGAAGTACTATTTGAATCAGGTTTTATAAAAGGGTTTATCGATTTTGTATTTATTCACAATAACAAGTTTTACATGCTTGATTATAAGTCGAATAAGCTTGGCGCAGATAAAGAGGATTACACACACAACAAAATTAAAGAAGCCATGTTAAAATCGAAATTTGATGTGCAATTGTATGTTTATTCATTAGCTTTGCATCGTTGGTTAAAAGCTACATTCAAAGAATATTCTTATGAAACGCATTTCGGCGGAATGTTTTATTGGTTTATTAGAGGTTATGAAAACGAAACCAAAGGGCTTTATTTTGAAAAAGCAGATTTTGCGATAATTGAAGAATTGGAACAGCTGATTTCGAAAAAAGAAATCGTAAAAGAAGGAGCTTTGTAATGGTAAAATGGGAAGAATTACTAAAAGAAGAAGAACTGAATCGTTTGGAATATCAAGCAGTGAAAGCTGCTGGTGAGAATTGTGAAAATCAAAAAATGGCTTATTTAGCTGTTCACTATTTGCAAAAAGGAGATACCGTAATCCCAATTAAAGAAGATAAACTGATTGGGGAATTTCCTCTAAACTCAGATTGGATTGGAGACGAAAAATCTGGAAAACCGATAGTAAAACTCAATGAAAGCTTTGTTCAAATAAATCGCATTTATCACCAAGAATCACATTTAAAATCTTATGTGATTAAAAAAAGGAATTCTGAGGAAAAGAAAGAATTATCAGAACATGATTTAACGTTTATTCTAGGTTTATTTGATAATAAAAACGCGGAAGATTCTCCCCAAATTCAGGCGGTAATAAGTGCTATTCGGCAAAGTCAAATACTCTTAACTGGCGGACCAGGAACAGGTAAGACCTATACGATTGTTAGAATGTTAGCGGGAATGTTTCAGTTTACTGGATTGCAAAAAGAAGAAGTTGTTTTAGCTGCTCCAACGGGAAAAGCCGCTGCAAGAATGTCGGAATCTATTCGAGATTCTTTAAAAGAGCTCGCCGTTTCGGATACGATGAAAGAACAATTTCCAGATGAAGGACAAACGATTCACCGATTATTGGGAATTACAGATAATGCATTTTCAGCGCGATTTAATCAAAAAAATCCATTGCCTTATAAAGTTATCGTGATAGATGAAGCATCAATGATAGACATCAATTTGATGTACGCATTGTTTCAGGCGATAAAAAGTGATACCAAACTAATTTTGGCAGGAGATCCGAATCAACTTCCATCAGTAGAAGCTGGAAATGTCTTGGCTGATTTTTGTGAATTAGCGAAACGAGAAGAAAGTTCTTTAAAACAAGTTCATTTGACTTTTTCTCATCGATTTACAGATGATGGAGGAATTGGACGACTAGCAAAAGAAGTAAACGCAGGAAATTCAGATGCTGCGTTTAGGTGTTTAAATTCAGACGATTCGACACAGTTTATAGAAATGAAATCTGAAAAAGAATTTCAAAAGCTAATTTCTGAAGAATTAAAAGAGCAGTTAGAATTACTTAAACATGCTAAAAGTCCAAAAGAAGCATTTCAGTATTTCAAAAAGAAAAAAATACTTACTGCCTTAAGAGTTGGGAAATATGGAATTGAAGGCATTCACAAATTTCTTCAAAATAGTTATGAGGCAAATCAAATAACGTTTAAGAATGGTTTCCCAATCATGATAAAAAAGAATGATTATCAGCTGCAGGTTTTTAACAGTGATGTCGGAATCATTTTAAAAAATAAAGAAGATAATTTGCGAGTTTATTTTGAAAAGGGAAGTGAAGAGTTCCAAGATTTGAATCCATACACACTTTCCAATATTGAACCTGCTTATGCAATGACTGTTCATAAATCGCAAGGTTCCGAGTTCGATGAAGTTGTTTTAGTTTTACCAGAAACAAATGAAATTGATTTTGTAAGTCGTAAATTGATTTATACAGCGATTACAAGAGCAAAGAAGAAATTCACTTTAATCGGAAGTGAAAAAGCATTTAAAGATGCGGTTAGAAATGAAACAAAGCGATTAAGTGGAATGCTTTAGGAAAAAAGATTACAAATAATAGCGCCAGCGTCTTCGCTGGTGCTTAAAAATAAAGTAAGCGTCCACGCTTACAACAAAATAAAAAAACTCAACTCTATGCAATAAGCAAAATTCAGAATACCAAAATCAGCTGGAATTAGTTATCTAGTACAAATTAATAACTCAAATAGGAAAGAGTTTTTAAATTCATGATGCCAAGGTCAGCTCAAAAAAAGTGATTAAAGCATAAGAAGAAATGAGTCCATAATCTAGTCCCAAACGCATTCAAGGCAGACTGAATTTTTGCTTTGCAACTAAGACTTAATTCAACTCCAACTGATATTGCATAACCCACATTCCTTTATAGGATTCTTGTTTTAAACTTGTTTTCCCAAAAATAGGACGTAACTGATAACCAAACGTAAATTTGTGATCGTGACCTTTGATATACCAATTTAAGTCAAAATCATAGACAATCATTTTATCATTTAATCTATCCCAATCAGCAATTTGAATGGATACATTTGGCTGAAGTTGACCATGATCCTTTCCAAGCAATGATTTTGGTAATAAAAGTCCAGCTTGAATAAAAATCATTTGACCAGTTCCCATCATTGGAAACGCATTTCCAGCTCCGTTAAAACTTGCTTCAGCTGCAATTGTACCTGTAGCCATTCCATTTGCACCAACATTTCTTACATAATCTGGTCCAAAACCGTAATTATGAAAACCAATGTAAGACGTAATGGCCATACCTTCAGATAGACTAATAGGTGAATCATAAAATAAATCAACACTCCAATGAACCAAATCATGAAATAGAGTGTCTTGATTTGCAGAAATACCACCAAATCCCGGATTCGACCACATTGCACTTCTTTGATAAGTAAAGCCTGTTCCAACAGCTAGGACTTTCTTTTTACCTAAATAGGTGCCAGTTGTATAAGGAGATTTATTACTTTCTTCCTCTAAGAATTGATATTTAACATATCCTGAAAACTTTGGACGAGGAGCGTTGTAAGCAAAATCAGATTCTTTCTTAGGAGTGAAATTTGGGGCAGATAAAGATTGATTCATGATAAAGCGATAATCAAGTTTAAAAGCCTGACCTTTAATATAAAAGCCAAAAAGTCTACCAATATCATCATTTCTGTCAACGGTTGATAGAGAATAAAGTGGAGCATCTAAGCCCATGAGCGTTTTACTACTTCTAATTTCCCAACGAGAACCGCCTTGCCAACTTGATTTTCCAGCACCAATTGCAAACGATTTTGCAAATTCATAATCAGCATGAGCATCAAGCACTCTAAATACAAAAGATTTTGTTGTGAGATGATTCATGTTATTGCCACCAAAAGAAAGATTAAAAAATAATTTTGGTGCAATTTGGCTAGAAACATTGAATCGTAATCGTCTGAAAGAAAAATCAGGAAAATAATCTCTTTGTTCGGAATTAATAACAGTTCCTGGGTTTAAATCAGTAAATCTTGCCCAGGTTGTCATTCTTGCACTGAATTTTACATAAGTAGTGCCCGAATCATCAAAATTGAATTTTAGTTTATTTTGCGCTAAAACATCGGTGAGAACAGCAAGGATAAAGAAAAAGAGTAACAATACTCGTTTAGCGAGCAATATAGAGTTCAGGAATTTCATAGGTCAGAAATGTTCAAAATTAATACAATCACATTGAAGCAAAATTACAGACAAAGTAGGCTTAATATATACTCTTTTTTATGAATAGCAATGATTTAAATGAAAACGCTTTTTTTTAGAATCAAAGATAAGAGCGGTTTAATTTAGATTATCAATTTCAAATAGAGAACTAAAAATTCGTTTAATACTCATTTTTTAGCTTTAATTGTTATGCTAATAACAAATTCAATCAAGGTTTAAATTAAATCGATTCACGAAAATATCTGAAAAAGGGAACTTGCTAAAAAATAGACTAAAAGAATATAACTGACTTTTGAGATCAAAAACAGAATATAGTAGGCAAAAAAAAAGCTGGATTAAAAAATCCAGCTTTTGAAAAATCAATTTTCGTTTTATTAAGAACGGAAAGAAACTGCAAAACCTACGTTAGCAGATTTATATTTTCCAACTGTGTATTCTCCAAAAACATCAATTATTCCTAGACTAAAACGAACTCCACCTAATAAACGAAATGAAGTTTCAGATTTAAATTCTAAATTTAAGATATCAGGAACTGTTGTTAATTCTTTAACCGGATCACCAGATACTGGATCAAAAACAGGAACATCCACATCAACTCCACCGATTTGTTGAGTCTGGGTTACAACATTACCAGTAAAAGATGGATAATTACCTTTTGTGGTTATTGTGGAAGTAGAATTTTCAAGTCCTGCACCAACATATGCACCAATTCCAATAACTAATAAAGACAATTTCTTACCAACTAATAAATTAGCAGTCATTGCAGTAGTTTCCCAAAGTAATGATTGATTATCAAAAGTGCCTGCTTCAAAGTCTGCATATGAAATCTCAGTAGAAGTGGCACCAATTGAACTTGCATCAATACTAAAATCAGTAGATGCTGTTAATTTTGTGAAAGCAGCTTGTAATGTAATATTTACAGGAATTAAACCACCTGCTGGTATCCATTGATCTAAACCATGTCTAACAGAAGCACCGATTAGTTCAATGCTTCCAAAATTTTCTTGAGTGTATTTTGGTATGTATCTAACTGTAATATCTGTGTCGAACATTAAACCAATACCAGCTTGAACTGATAGTGCAGGTACATATCCAAAATCAGTTCCACCAGGTAAATCAAAAGCAAAAAGAGGTTCACCAGCTAAACCATTTGGTGTACCAGCAGGGTATTTTTCTTTTGAAATTAATCGAGCTTGTGTAGAAGTTCCACCGGCTAAAGTTGGGGTAGTAGAAGATTGGGCTTGGTCATATTCAACAGCTATGAAGTCTAATTTTGTTAAATCAATATTTTTATCAGAATCACCAATTTGAACAATACCAATTCTAGCAGCTAATGAAAACCCTGGTAGAGGAATTGGGAAAAAGCCACCATGAACATTGGCTCCCATTACCCATCCTGTATTCATACCTGCAGCAAATCCATTTGCATACGGAGAAATATAAGCTGCAGCTAAAGTGTTAGCATCTTCTTTACCTGCTTGTAACAAATCTCCAATGTTACCCAATTGAGCCTTTGCTGGTGTTGCAGCAAAACTTATAGCTGCAAGAGCTAAGGCTTTTAAACTAAATCTGTATAATTTATTCATAAATCCTGAATCTAAGGTTTTAAAATTGGTTGACTAATGATAAAAAGAACTTATCAGTTTTAACAACTGTTTATCAACTGTATTGTTTCAAATCTAAGTAAGAATAAAGGGAAATCCTACTAATGCAAATGTGTTAAAACGCAATTCTTACTAAGTTTTTGAATTTCTAATGTTGAGCTAACAACGAATAGTAGTTTTCATTAAACAAATCGGCGAGCTCGTAGGTTTTGGAAAAGTGCAAACCCAAAAACATCTTTCAAGGGGGAGTTCAATGTTAATGTTCAACTAAACTAATATTTTTTTTTCTTCGATTCAATATCATAAAACATGGAGATATATGATTTATAACGACTTTCTGCAATATCACCAGAAACAACGGCTTCAGTAACCGCACATCCCGGTTCATGTAAATGGGTGCAATTATAAAATTTACAATTCTCTCTAAATCCTTCAAAATCAGTAAATAACAAATCTAATTCGTTTAATTTAATTTCAGCCATTCCAAATTCTCTAATTCCTGGAGTATCAATAATAAACCCACCACTCGTAACGGGAACTAATCTAGCAAAAGTTGTTGTATGCTTTCCTTTGTGCGACCAATCAGATATTTCGCCAACTTTGTGATTAATAGAAGCATCTAGGGCGTTTAATAAGCTAGTTTTTCCAACTCCAGAAGGACCGGTGAATGAAACAGTCTTATCTTTAATGTAATTTCTGAGTTCTTCCATGCTTTCTTCTTCAAAAATACTAACAAAGAGAACGTCGGCATTTAATGATTCATATAGACTTTTGATATTCTCTAATTCTTCAAAATCTTCCTCAACGGCTAAATCCATTTTATTGATAATCACGCAAACTTTACTAGACTCATATAAAGCAGTTGCAATCATAAACCGATCAATTAAACCGGTTCTAAATTCAGGATCTTTAAGAGATTGAACAATACAACCTACATCAACATTACAGCAAATAATGTGATTCCCTCTTTTACCGTGAGTTGCAGTTCGCACCACTGCGTTTGTACGTTCACGAGTTTCTTGAATGATATACGTTCCATCTTCAACTAAATCAGCTGTTACCCAATCGCCAACTGAAACAGGATTTGTTTCTTTTTTCTCTTTTAGGCGATGTTTACCCGGAACCCGCGCCATAACAATAGAATTGTCAGGCAATAATAATTTATACCAACTACCAGTGGATTCTAGAACTCTGAAATAAGTTTTGTTTATTGACATAAAACAATTTACTGATTTTATTAGTTGATGAAAGCAATTCGAGTAATGAATTATCTAAATATTAAGAAATCGAATAATATAGAAATTTAATCTTGTGGAAAGATAGGTTTAACACGTACATAATTTGATTCCAACATCTAGGTAACAAGGTGTTTATAGTTTACGCTGTCCTATAATCATTAACCTAGTTCTATATAATGAAAAATTTATTTACCAAACTTAAGAATAGTATCATTTTATCTACAGTGCTACTTTCTCCAGTTTTCGCTCAAGATGTGCCTAATTTTCGTTTAGTGCCAATTGGTACGTATCAAACAGGTCATTTTGCAGAATCAGCTGCTGAAATTTCAGCTTATGATAAAACAAGTAAACGACTTTTTGTAGTGAATGCACTCGACAATTCCTTAGACATAATTGATTTAACAAATCCCAATTTACCAGTAAAACTGAATACCATTAGCTTTGCTGATTTTGGTGGTGGTGTGAATTCGGTAAGTGTTTTTGATGGAATAGTAGCAGCTGCTATTGAAGCAAGTGTTAAACAAGATCCAGGTAAAGTACTTTTTTTAAGTATTGATGGAACGGTTTTAGCTAACGAAACTATTGGTTCATTACCAGATATGATTACATTTAATCATGATGGAACACAAGTTATTACTGCAAATGAAGGAGAACCCAATGCAGATTATACGAATGACCCTGAAGGTTCCATTTCAGTTCTTGATATTATTATTGATAATGGTTCAGTTTCAGTAACGAATAATACCTTAATTAGCTTTTCAGATTTTAATAGTGATGGTTCAAGATCTGCTGAGCTTCCAAAAAACGTTCGCATTTTTGGACTAAATGCTAGTGTAGCTCAAGATTTAGAACCAGAATATGTTGCAGTAAACCAAGCAAATACAAAAGCATATGTTACACTTCAAGAAAATAATGCTATTGCAATAATTGATTTAACTACTAAAACCATTGACTCAATTGTTGGTCTTGGTTTTAAAAATCATAATGAATTAGGCAATGGACTTGATGCATCTGATAAAGATAAAGCAATTAATATTACAACTTGGCCAGTATTTGGAATGTACCAACCAGATGCAATTGCAGCTTTTGAGGTGAATTCTAAAACGTATTTAGTAACTGCAAATGAAGGTGATGCTCGAGATTATGATGCTTTTTCTGAGGAAAAAAGAATTAAATCAACAGATTTAGACACCATTGCATTTCCTAATTATAAAACTTTAAAAGAAGATTCTAATTTGGGTCGTTTAAATATCACAACTACTCTTGGCGATACAAATGATGATGGTAAATATGAAGAATTGTACGTTTTTGGCGCGCGTTCTTTTTCTATTTGGGACGAATCTGGAGTTCTAATTTGGGATAGTGGTGATTTCTTAGAAAAACTTACTGCTGAACTATTCCCAAATGATTTTAATGCGACTAATGATGAAAATCAGTCCTTAGAATCTCGTTCTGATAATAAAGGGCCAGAACCTGAAGGCGTAACCGTGTCTAATATTAATGGAAAATGGTATGCTTTTGTAGGTTTAGAAAGATTTGGTGGAGTCATAACTTTTGACATTTCAAATCCTGAACAGCCTGTTTATGTTTCTTATATAAACAACAGAAACTTTTCAGTTGAATTCGACCCTAAAACTATAACACCTGAGCAACTAATGGAAGTTGGTGACTTAGGCCCAGAAGGTATTTTAAAAGTTAGCGCATCTGATTCACCAAATGGAGCCGATTTAATAATTGTAGCCAATGAAGTTTCTGGTTCAACAACAATTTTCCAAATAGTTCAACCTATTGAATCATCTTTGACATTAGATGATAATAAAGTTGTTTCAATTGAAGGAATAGTAGCTCGTCCTAAAGGAAGAAAAGCTAGAATAATTGACCATAGTGGAGCTATTTCAACCTTTCAATCTAGTGGCGAATTACGCTCAGCTATCGACAATGGCGATCTTAAAGAAGGCGATGTAATCAGAATAACTGGTGAAACGGGTGCTTTTTCAAATCTGAAGCAACTCGATAATTTTAAAAGCTTTACTGTTGCAAAAAATGAGCAAGAATTGCCAAAAGCTTTTGAAACTACATTGGCTGAAATTGCTCAAAATGGAGAAATGTACCTCAACAATTTAGTCTATATAAAAGATTTAATGATTGTGTCTACAGAAGATTCAATTTTTGCAGCATCTAGATCGTATGATATTATAGACGAATCAGACGATTCAAAAGTGGTAAAATTAAGAATTGACTCAGCAAGCGATACAGATGTTGATGGTACAAAAATCCCAAAAGGTAGTTTCTCCTTTGTTGGAATACTAGGTCGTTTTAATACCGAATTTCAAATAATGCCCGTGTTTGAAACTGATATAATGACTAAAATGAATCCATTTGTATTAACGATTCTTCACAATAATGATGGTGAATCAAAATTAATAAACGCAGGGCAAGGTTTAGAAAATTTTGGTGGAGTTGCTCGTTTTAAAACACTTGCTGATTCATTGAAATCAAGATCTTCACAAAATGGGTTCCATTCAATTTTGGTTTCATCTGGTGATAATTTCTTAGCTGGGCCTCAACTAAATGCTTCATTAGCAAGATCAGATGCAAAATTCTACGATGCTTTAGCACTCAGTTCAATAGGTTATGATGCAATTGCATTAGGTAACCATGATTTTGACTTTGGGCCAAAAGTATTGTCAGATTTTATTAAATCATTTGATGTTCCAACTCCATTTTTAAGTTCAAATCTTTCTTTTGAAAATGAAGAGTCTTTAAAAGACTTAAAAGAACAAGGAAGAATTGCTTCGACTACGATAGTTGAACTTGCTGGCGAAAAAGTTGGAATAATAGGTGCAACTACACCAATGCTTAGAAATATTTCTTCTCCAGGTAATACAACGATTAAAGACAATGTCGCTGAATTAGTTCAGATTGAGGTAGATAGTCTTGTAAAACTTGGCATTAATAAAATTATTTTAATTTCTCATTTACAATCAGTGAAAGAAGACTCAATTCTAGCTACCCAGTTAACTGGAATTGATATCATGATTGCTGGTGGTGGAGACGAATTATTAGCCAATGAAAATGATGTATTAGTTCCTGTAGACGAAGGAACCGCTCATGGTTCATATCCATTGATATTCAAAAATAAAGACGACAAAGAAGTTTATGTAATTACAACTCCAGGTGATTATAAATATATCGGCCAACTTGTTGTCGAGTTTGATAATGATGGTAATGTAGTTGACTTTAAAGAAGAAGTATCTGGTCCTAAACGTGTTGCAGGAGGCGATTTACCAGATGCTGTAGTTGAAAATCAGGAATTAGTTGAATCCGTAATAGTACCTGTAACAGAGTACATGTCTAGTTTGGCAACTACTATTCTTGCAACTTCAGAAGTAGCTTTAGACGGTACTCGTGGTGGTGTTCGTGGTAAAGAAACAAATTTAGGTAACTTAGTTACCGATTCATTTCTATGGCAAGCTGAAAAATTAGCTGCTCAATTTAATGTTCCTGTTCCAAATGTTGCCATTCAAAATGGTGGCGGAATTAGAAATAATACTGTTATTGAAGCTGGTAATATTACTTTATTAAATACCTATGAGATATTAGCTTTCATAAATTATTTGGCAGTTGTTCCAAATACTACACCTGAAAAATTTAAATCTTTGCTTGAAAATGCGGTTAGTCGTGTTGAATTCGGAGATGGAAGATTTGCACAAATCGGTGGATTTACATACGAATATAACTTAAATGGAATGGCACAAACATATGATTCAGAAGGTAAAATTGAAGTTCATGGCACTCGAGTTGTTAATGTTACTTTAATGGATGGAACAAAAGTAATAGAAAATGGAATGGTAGCAGAAAATGCTCCTATGATTCATATTGCAACTATCGATTTTCTTGCAAAAGGGCAAGATGGTTATCCTTTTGATGGAAGTCCATTCACAACATTGGGCTTAACTTATCAACAAACACTTGAAAATTACATTCGTGATGGTCTTTCTGGAACGATCTCAAAAGATGATTATCCTGAGGCTGGGCAAAGTAGAATCGTAGATATCACCAATACTAATGTTGAATCTAATCAATCTACTATTGCAGAATTCGAACTCTTTCAAAACTATCCTAACCCATTTAACCCAAGTACAACTATTCGATTTGCTCTTCCAAATGCAACACAAGAAGTATCACTTGCCGTTTATGATCTATTGGGAAGACAAGTAGCTTTACTGGTTAAGCAAGACATGAGTGTAGGTATTCATACTGTTTCCTTTAATGCTGAAAACCTTTCAAGCGGTATGTATTTTTATCGTTTGCAAGCAGGTAGTTTTGTTTCTGTTAAGAAATTAACACTTATTAAATAAGTAAAAAAAGAACCCAAAAAGCTTTATTTATTTAGACTTAAAAAAAAACCGTTTGATTATTCAAACGGTTTTTTTTTTGGGAATGTAGACTAATTGTAGAAAATGGAAAGACTATTAAATGAATATTGAGTTCATTATTAAAAAATCGATTCTTTCGGTTTACGTCCTTTTATTTTCTGCTAATTCGCCCCTATTAAGCTTAAACTCAAATTACTTCATAGGGTTCTAATTATCAATTAAAAAAGGAAAGTACTAAAACACAAAAATCGAGAAGAATCTTTATTTAAAGCAGTTTTTGAAGTTATCTAATCAATTGAGTTCTTTTTTATTCTCTTTTACATTATAAAATAAAAAAGCATCTTTAATTGCATTTTTTTCAAGAACTTTGTCAATTACTTGATCCATTCTTTCAACGTACTCAACATTCAAATCTCCTAGAATATTTTTTTCAATTTCAAAAATGTCCTTTTCGTTTTTCATTGGAAGTACGACCGTTTTAATTCCAGCTCGTTTAGCTGCAAGAACTTTTTCTTTAATTCCTCCAACGGGAAGAACAAGACCACGTAGGGTTATTTCGCCAGTCATTGCCATACTTGAATTTACTTTTCGCTGAGTAAAAATTGAAGTCATCGCAGACATCATACTTATTCCTGCGCTTGGCCCATCTTTTGGAGTCGCTCCAGCAGGTACGTGAACATGTAAATCCCAATGTTCAAAAACAGCTTCAGGAATTCCATATTTAGTAGCATTAGATTTCAAGAATGAATAAGCAAGTTGAGCGGATTCTTTCATTACATCGCCTAATTGTCCTGTGAGTTTTAGCGTGCCTTTTCCAGGTGACATAGAAGCTTCAATAAAAAGAATATCGCCACCAACTGGAGTCCAAGCTAAACCTGTTGCAACGCCTGGAACAACGGTACGTTCTGCAACATCTTGAAAGAATTTAGGCTTACCGAGATACTCCTCAAGTTCTTTTAGCCCAACAGTAATTTCTTCTGCTTCATCGGATGCCACTTTAATAGCAACACCACGAATTACGCCTCCAATTTCACGTGTAAGACTACGAACTCCAGATTCTCTAGTGTACGATTCAATAATCATTTCAATCGCTTTGTCCGTGATTTTAAATTGTTTTTTTGTAAGTCCATTTTCTTCTAACTGACGAGAAACTAAATATTTCTTAGCAATTTGTACTTTTTCCTGTAACGTATAACCACTCAAATGAATGATTTCCATACGATCTCTTAGAGGGCCAGGAATGGTTTCAAGAGAATTTGCAGTTGCAATAAACAAGACTTTACTTAAATCGTATTCTAGTTCTAAGTAGTTGTCGTAGAAGGTGTTATTTTGTTCAGGATCTAAAACTTCTAGTAGGGCAGAGGTTGGGTCGCCTCTAAAATCATTTCCGACTTTATCAATTTCATCTAGCATCATAACAGGATTAGCCTTACCAGCTTTTTTCATGTTTTGAATAATACGACCTGGAAGTGCACCAATATATGTTCTTCTATGACCTCTAATTTCAGCTTCATCGTGTAATCCTCCTAAGCTGAATCGAACAAACTCTCTGTTTATTGATCGAGCTATTGATTTCCCTAACGATGTTTTACCAACACCTGGAGGACCAACAAGACATAAAATTGGAGCTTTCATGTCTTTTTTCAGTTTGAGAACTGCTAAATATTCGATAATACGTTTTTTAACTTTTTCAAGTCCGTAATGGTCTTCATCAAGAATTTTTCTAGCTCTTTTTAAATCG
>Ga0210025_1002158_pt1 | contig 19759 bp, 2 predicted proteins | sample CryGeyme20150102_FD_183989 | JGI IMG/M metagenome (GOLD analysis project Ga0210025, IMG submission 183989) | Groundwater microbial communities from Crystal Geyser aquifers in Utah, USA - Crystal Geyser metaG 2015-0102 (SPAdes) (version 2) | ecosystem: Environmental > Aquatic > Deep subsurface >...
ATAAATTGTTCCATTTGATAAGCCATTTGGACCGACAATCAAAGAATCTTTTCTAACTCGAACAAAACTTGGACTAATTGAGCTTGTACCATCACTAATAGTAACTAAAGCGGCATCAACTAAGCTTATGTTTTGGTCATATTTAAACACCAATGAGTCAGTCAATGATACTCTCGTATCAAAATTAGCTGGTTTTGAACTTACCAATGTTGGAAGTGGTTTGAATGTGGTGAAACTCCACGTAAACTGTTCATTACCAAGTACATCATCGTTGCTTACTGCATCAGCATAGACCGTAATTTTAGCAAGTTTTCCTTCTATACTTTCCGATAATAAACTAGCCAAAGTTGGCAAGAAAACACTATCGCCACGCACGGTAACACTTAAGTCATCAAAGGTTATTCCATCGATTTCAATACGAGCGCCGGCTCTATTCAAAATCGTTGAAGATGTTTTTCCAACATTAAATCCTTCAACTGATAAAGCATTAAATACAGCATAAATTGGGGAATCGAATGCAACTTGAGTCGCTCCATTTAAAGGAGACAAAGCTAAAGGTGCTGGGATTTTCATCAATGTGCGGAATTGAATAGATGCTAACTCATTTGTTAAATCAAATTCGTTTTTAACCGCACCTACTCCAATTTGCAGCGTATAAATTGTTCCATTTGATAAGCCATTTGGACCGACAATCAAAGAATCTTTTCTAACTCGAACAAAACTTGGACTAATTGAGCTTGTACCATCACTAATAGTAACTAAAGCGGCATCAACTAAGCTGATGTTTTGGTCATATTTAAACACCAATGAATCGGTCAATGATACTCTCGTATCAAAATTAGCTGGTTTTGAACTTACCAATGCTGGAAGTGGTTTGAATGTGGTGAAACTCCACGTAAACTCTTTATTACCAAGTACATCATCGTTACTTACTGCATCAGCATAGACCGTAATTTTAGCAAGTTTTCCTTCAATACTTTCCGATAATAAACTAGCCAAAGTTGGCAAGAAAACACTATCGCCTCGCACGGTAACACTTAAGTCATCAAAGGTTATTCCATCGATTTCTATGCGAGCGCTGGCTCCATTCAAAATCGTTGCAGGTGCTTTTCCAACATTAAATCCTTCAACTGTTAAAGCATTAAATACTGCATAAATTGGGGAATCGAATGCAACTTGAGTCGCTCCATTTAAAGGAGACAAAGCTAAAGGTGCTGGGATTTCCATCAATGTGCGGAATTGAATAGATGCTAACTCATTCGTTAAATCAAACTCGTTTTTAACTGCACCTGCTCCAATTTGCAGCGTATAAATCGTTCCGTTGGCTAGTCCATTTGGACCGACAATCATGGAATCTTTTCTAACTCGAACAAAACTTGGCGTAATATCTTGACTTCCGTCGTTGAAGACTACTTTCGCGGCATCCACCAAACTAATTCCTTGGTCGTATGTGAATACTAAGGAATCTGTCAGACTCACTTTCGTTGCAGCGTTTTCTGGATGTGAACTTACCAAGGTCGGAAGTGGCTGATACGTTGTGAAACTCCATGAAAACTCTTCGTTTATGAGTCCATCAGCGTTGCTTACTGCATTAGCAAAAACGGTAATCGTTGCCACTTTTCCTTGAGCCGTTACATCTAGACTTGCTAAAGTTGGCACGAAAATACTATCTCCGCGAACGATTACACTTAGGTTATCATAGGTAACTCCATCGATTACAATGCGAGCACCGCCTGCGTCCATGATTCTTTCAGCTACTTTTCCGACATTAAAGCCTTCAACTTTTAAAGGAGTGAACACTGCAAAGATCTGAGAATCAAAAGCAACTTGAGTTTTTCCGTCTTCTGGTGACAGAATTATTGGGGCTGGTGTTTCCATGATCGTGCGGAAACTTAGTGATGCAGACTTATTTGTGATATCAAATTCGTTAGCAATCGCGCCCTCTCCGATAGTTAGAGAATAAATCGTTCCGTTTACAAATCCCGTCGGACCGACAATCAACGAATCATTTCTAGTACGTACGAAACTTGGTGTAATGTCTTGGTTTCCGTCGTTGAAGACTACTTTCGCGGCATCCACCAAGCTAATTCCTTGGTCGTATGTGAACACTAGGGAATCTGTCAGACTCACTTTCGTAGCAGCGTTTTCTGGATGTGAACTTACCAAAATGGGAGCTGATTTGAATACGCGCCATGTCCAGCTCGTTTCTTCGCTAAGCAAATCGTCATCGTTGGAAACAGCGCCTGCGGCGAGAGTTACACTTACTTCATCACCTTCATTGGCAACAATTGTCAAACTTTCTATCGAACCAATTATGACCCTGTTTTCCGATAAAGTGACCTCAATGCCGACAGTAGTTGTTCCATTTATCGTCACAGAAGCAGAGTTGGCATTGGTCAAAGTGATTTCCTGATCAAAATCCAGGCTCATCACCGAATCTATTGGTATTTGGATGCTGTTGTTCGCAGGATACAGATTGGCAACTACTGGAGCGGTTTTAATCGTGCGGAAACTTATTGATGCTTGTTTATTCGTCGTTTCTGCATCATCTGCATCAGCAACAGTTCCATCTCCAATAGTAACAGTATACATCGTTCCATTTGCAAATCCATTTGGGCCTACAATCAGGCTGTCGTTACGAACTCGGACAAAACTTGGAAGAATATCATTTGTGCCATCATTTATCAGCACCTTTGAAGCATCTACTAAAATTATGTCTTGTGAAAACGTAAAGACCAAAGAGTCGGTCAAACTCACTTTGGTACTAGAATCTTCTGGTTTTGAAGCTAAAAGATTAAGTGAGGCAGCAACGTCGATTGTGGTCATCACACGATTAGTTCCATCAGCGGAAACTGCTACAAATCGACCACCTGTCCCTTGGCTATTTCCATAGATTACGGAGCGCCATGAGTTTAATTCCGGTGATGCTGTAGATGTCCATATCTTTCCATCTGCGCTAGTCATTATACGATTGGTTCCAGTACGCGCAACCGAAATAAACTGGCCATTGCCGTATGAAACAGAGCTCCATTGATTAGCTTCTGATGCCAATGCCGATGTCCAAGAGACTCCATCTTCACTATACATAACTTGGTTGGTTCCACCGGATGCAACAGCAACAAAAAGTCCGTTTCCATAGGTTAATGATTTCCACGGGTTAGCTTCAGCTGCTGTCGCTAAGGTCCAGTTTTCTCCATCGTCGCTATACATAACATTGTTCGTAGCATTCCCAGAAAGCGCCACAAACCGACCATTTCCGTAGGTTACTGAACCCCAACCTGTAGCAGTAGTTGGTTTTATGGGTGTCCAATTCTGCCCATCATCACTGTACATAACCCCATCATTTCCGCCACTTGCAACGGCAACAAATCGTCCGTTTCCATAGGTCACTGCAATCCAAATTGTGTTGGTTGAAGGTGACGCAACTGATGTCCACGTTTCTCCATCACTACTATAAATAATATTGTTATTCATTCTATCATTTGTTACTGCCACATAGCGACTTCCTACCCCCTGTGGATTACCATAAGCCACAGAACGCCAAGCATTAGTTACTGGTATCGAACCCGACGACCAATTCTGCCCATCATCGCTGTACATAACTCTATTAACCCCAGCATAAGACACAGCTACATAGCGACCACTTGTCCCTTCGGGAGTTCCATAAGTAACAGAAGTCCATGTACTATTTTCTGATGCAGGGAATGATTCCCAGTTTTGTCCCAACATTTCATTGTCGGATGGTTCTACAGTAAAAGAATAGGCTTTAGCAGCTGTTTTAGTACCGTCGGATGATAGAACACCACTTCCAACTTCCACATGAATCACCTCGCCAGCAACAAAATCATCTGTCGGATTAAATGTGGCAAAAGCTTCACTAGCATTCCAGCTTCCAGCTATTGAACCGGATTCTTGTCCTCGAACAACGATATTCGAAGTGGTAACAGTAGTTGCATCTACTTCTTCTGAGAATGTTAATTCAATAGTTGCATCTTTGGCAATATTTATTGCGTTAGCTTCAGGCATAACCAAGGTAACTGAAATTGGCGGTGCCGTGGTGAGCATCACGCGGTTATTCCCAGCCGCAGCTACCGCCACGAACTTACCATTGCCGTAGGTTGCCGATAACCAACTATTGAGTTCCGTAGCTTTCACGCCCGTCCAGCTTATCCCATCCTTACTGTGCATCACACGATTTCCTGTACCAGAACCAGCAACTGCCACAAACAAGCCGTTTCCATAGGACACTGAACTCCATGAATTATCGACGGCAGAAGTTTGGGAGGTCCAAGTTATACCATCCGGGCTTGACATTATACGATTTCCTACACCAGAACCTGCAACCGCCACAAACAAGCCGTTTCCATAGGACACTGAGTTCCATGAATTATCGGCGGCTGAAGTTTGGGAGGTCCAAGTTATACCATCCGAGCTGGTCATCACACGATTAGTTATGCCAGTATTTGAAACAGCCACAAACTGACCATTGCCGTAAGTCACGGACTGCCATGAATTATCGGCGGCAGAAGTTTGGAGTGTCCAGGTTATACCATCCGGACTGGTCATCACACGATTATTTGTGCCAGTACTAGATACAGCCACAAACAGCTCATTGCCGTAAGTCACGGATTGCCATGAATTATCGGCAGCAGAAGTTTGGCTTGTCCAAGTTATGCCATCCGGGCTGGTCATCACACGATTATCTGTGCCAGAATTTGAAACAGCAACAAACAAGCCGCCAGTCCCTACGGGCTTACCGTACGTAACTGAGTTCCAATTAATATTGGTAGCAGCGCTCGCTGCGATCCAAGTTTCCCCATCTTCGCTGTGCATCACGCGGTGTTCTCCACCAGAAGACACCGCAACATATTTACCATTGCTATAGACTACGGAGCGCCATGCGTTAGCCTCCGCAGCACTCGCTGCAGCCCAATGCTGGCCTAAGGTTTCATTGTCGGCTGGAGCAACGGTGAATGAAAATGCTTTTTTGACCAATTGTCCACCAGCACTTGATACAACTTGATCGCCAATCTCCACATGAATCACCTCGCCAGCAACAAAATCATCTGTAGGATTAAATGTGGCAATAGCTTCGCTAGTATTCCAGATTCCAGCTATTGAACCGGATTCTTGTCCTCGAACAACGATATTCGAAGTGGTAACAGAGGTAGCGTCTACTTCTTCTGAAAATGTTAACTCAATAGTTGCATCTTTGGCAATTGATACTGCATTGGCTGACGGAATTGAAGACGATAATGAAAAAGGAATAGCAACTTCAGCTGTGGTCATCACACGATTGGTTCCATCAATTGAAACTGCCACAAATTGACCACCGGTCCCTTGGGGATTTCCGTAGGTTATGGAGCCCCAATTATTTGCTTCTGAAGGAGTGGCTTGCGTCCAACTTATACCGTCCTCACTATACATCAATTGTATAGTTTTAATACTTCCTCCAACAGCTACAAAACGACCATTTCCGTAGGTGACGGAATACCAAGCATTAGAGGCCGCGGCTTCTGATTCAGGAGCAACCGTCCAAGCAAGACCATCTTCACTGTATATAACCGGTGTTGCACCACCATAAGAAATCGCCACAAAACGACCATTTCCATAGGTGACTGATGTCCAATTATTTTCCACTGATGGAGAAACTGCTGTCCAAGATACTCCATCTTTACTGGACATAATTTTATTGGTCCCTTGGGAAGCGACAGCCACAAACAGCCCATTTCCATACGTTATTGACGTCCATTCATTTGTTTCTGGAGCCACAGATGAACTCCAAGTATTTCCATCCAAACTGTACATTACGCGGTTGGTACCATCATTAGAAACGGCAACAAAACGTCCATTTCCATAAGCAACAGATTGCCATGTATTGTTCTCTGCGTCTTGAGCTAATGTCCAATCAATTCCATCGTCACTATACATTGCTCTTTGAGTTCCAGATTGTGCTATTGCTACAAATCGACCACCTGTCCCTTGAGGATTTCCGTAGGTTAACGATCTCCATGTGTTTTCCTCCGGAGCTGCGACTGCAATCCAAGTTATACCATCGTCACTGTACATAATCTGATTCGTTCCGTCGATTGAAACCGCTACAAAACGGCCACCTGTCCCTTCGGGATTGCCATAGACTACTGAGGTCCACGTATTGGCCTCAACTTCAATTGGCGACCAGTTTTGACCTAAGGTTTCATTGTCTGCTGGAGTAACGGTGAAGGAATAAGCTTTAGCCCTAGCTGCTGTACCGCCTGATGATAAAACACCACTTCCAATTTCAACGTGAATTACTTCACCAGCGATTAAATCCGACGTAGGATCAAATGTAGCTTCTGCTCCATTGGCCGTCCAGCTTCCAGCGATTGTTCCTGATTGCTGACCACGAACCACGATATTTGCACTTGTTAATGTAGCAAGGTCTACTTCCTCTGAGAATATTAATACACTATTGGAACTTGCATCAATTGCGGATGAGTTGGCTGCTGGAATCGATGATGTAAGTATAAATGGATCTGTTGCCGGTTGTGTAGTCATTACTCGGTTTGTGCCCGTAGAAGCTACAGCCACAAATTGGTCATTTCCGTAGGTTACTGCTCTCCATTGATTTGCGTCGACATTTGAAGCAGCTGCCCACGTAATCCCATCCTCACTATACATTACTCGGTTTGTTCCACTTCCAGAAACTGCAATAAAACGACCATTTCCATAGGCAACGGAAACCCATTGATTCGCTTCAATTGCTGTTGCTGCCGACCATGATATTCCATCTGCACTGTACATTACACGGTTGGTTCCGTCTAATGAAACGGCAACAAAGCGACCATTTCCGTAAGTAACAGAGACCCAGGGATTGGCTTCAGTAGCCTCCGCTGCGGTCCAAGAAACGCCATCTTCACTATACATTACACGGTTGGTTCCGTCTTGCGCTACCGCAACAAAGCGCCCATTTCCAAAGGCAACGGATCTCCACTTGTTATTTTCTGCAGCCGTAGTTGCTGTCCATGTTTCACCATCGTCACTATACATTACACGGTTGGTTCCGCCCTCAGACACAGCCACGTAGCGATTATTTCCAAAAGACACAGATCCCCAGGTGTTGTCTTCTGCCGCCAAAGCTGCTGTCCATGAAACGCCGTCATTGCTAAACATTACACGGTTGGTTCCATTCGTTGAAGTAGCTACATATCTACCGTTCCCAAAAGTGACGGCAGACCATCGATTTTCTTCTGCAGCCGCAGTGGATAACCAATTTTGTGCATCATCGCTGTACATCACACGGTTTGTTCCATCGGGAGAAACAGCAACATAACGACCACCTGTCCCTTCGGGAGTTCCATAGATTACAGATATCCAGGTATTAAATTCTGGCGCTGAATATGGAGTCCAATCTTGGCCTAAATTTTCGTTGTTGGCAGGCGCAACAGTAAACGAATAATTAGTAGGAATTACGCCAGCTCCGCTCAATGCTAGAACTCCACTTCCAACTTCAACGTGAATCACCTCTCCTGGTGTGAAATCATTGGATGGATTAAATGCCGCACGATTATTTTGCCCGCTCCAAGATCCAGCGATTATTCCAGATTGCTGACCGCGAACAATGATATTAGCATTAGTTAATGTTGTAGTATTAAGCTGATCTGAAAAAACAAGATTTATGGTTTGATCGGCATCACTATTTATAGCATTGGCTTCGGGTTGTTTCGAGGTAATTTCTATTGGAAATGCTGTACTTATTGCTCTGCTAGTACCATTTTGAGATACGGCTACAAATTTACCATTGCCAAAGCTAATTGATCTCCAAGTATTGGTAGGTACCGTCGATCCTGTAGTCCAATCAATACCGTTTTCACTGTACATCACTCTGTTTTCGCCATCAAACGATACGGCAACAAAATAACCATTTCCGTAGGCTACAGATAACCAGGAATTTTGCTCTGAGGAAGCTGCCGATGACCAGTCATCTCCGTCATCACTATACATTACTCTGTTTTCGCCATCTGATGAAACGGCTACAAAGCGACCATTTCCATAAGCTACAGAAGACCATTTATTTGTCTCTGGCTCTTTAATTGTTTTCCAAATGTTTCCATCAGCACTATACATTATTCTATTGGTGCCAATACTTCCCACTGCGACGAAACGTCCATTACCATAGGTTACGGAACCCCAGGTAGCGTTATTTGTCGCTCCACCTGTTGGTGAGTTCCACAAAATTCCGTCATCACTATACATTACACGGTTAGTACCATTGTTTGATACTGCCAAATAGCGACCATTTCCATAGGTTACGGATGTCCATGTAATATTTTCTACAGCTGCGCTTGCTGTCCAGGTAACACCATCATCACTGTACATTACACGATTAGTCCCACTATTTGCAATTGCAACAAAACGACCATCTGTCCCTTCAGGATTACCGTATGTTACTGATCTCCATTGATTTGGTTCGGGAACAGAGGCGCCATTCCAAGACTTCCCTTCATTGTCGCTGTACATTACACCGTTTGTTCCTTCAGTTGCAACGGCCACAAAACGACCTTTTCCAAATGTAACAGACCACCAGGCACTTGGCACTGTAGATGAAGCGGGTGACCAATATTGCCCTAAGTATTCATTATTTTCAGGAGATATTGTGAAGGAAAAGGCGGCTGGTGTTGCCTCTACCTGTGTTGATGATTGCAAACCGCTACCAATTTCAACGTGAATTACTTCACCTGCGATAAAATCAGAGCTTGGAGCAAAAGTAGCTACGGTTCCATTTGTACTCCAATTTCCAGCGATTATACCTGATTCCCGGCCTCGGACGACCACATTTGTACTTGTTAGCGTAGATTCATTTATTTCAATATTGTACGTAAGTTCAATATTTGAATCAGAAGCAATATTTGTAGCATTAGCGGAAGGAATACTGCTTGAAAGTTGAAACACTTTATTGGAGAACATCACTCGTTTAGTTCCATTTTCTGCAACTGCAACAAAACGATCTTTTCCGTATGTGATTGAGGTCCAACCGACATTTGTTGCAACCCCTACATCAGCTGGGACAATCCAGTTTTCACCGTCTTCACTGAATGTCACACGATTTGTGCCTACTTTTGCGACGGCTGCAAAACGCCCATTTCCATACGCAACCGAAAACAAATCACCAGCATCCAAAACAGAACTTGATGTCCACGTTTCTCCATTTGAGCTATAAATGGCACGATTTACGCCATTAGATGAAACCGCAACAAAGCGACCATTCCCGTAAGTAACCGATCTCCAAGAGTTAGCTTCTGGCGTTGTAGTCAAGGTCCAACTATTTCCATCCTCACTATACATGGCTCTACTAGTCCCAGCTATCGCAACCGCTACGAAACGTCCGTTACCATAGGTTAATGACACCCAACTACCCGAATGTGCATTTGTGGCGGTTTCCCAATTAATACCATCGGTACTATACATGGCACCACCACCAAAGGCAACGGCGACATAACGACCATTTCCGTACGTTACCGAGTTCCAGTTGGACTGGATAGCGGCTGTTGCTTCTGTCCAGGTAATGCCATCGTTGCTGTACCTAACTCGATTGGTACCACTGCCAGCAACAGCAACAAAGCGTCCACCTGCTGTTCCGTTCGGTTTTCCAAAAGTTACCGATTTCCAAAGGACAGCTTCTCCAACGGGTGTAGCATTCTCCCAAATCGAGCCATCTTCACTATACATAATATTGGCAGAAATAGCGGCTACAGCCACATAACGACCATTTGTCCCATCAGGATTTCCATAAGCAATAGATTGCCAGCTTATATTTTCAGATGCTGATGCTGATAACCAGTTTTCTCCTAAATCCTGATTATTTCCAGGGGTTACAGTGAAAGAATATGCCGAGATTTCACTTTCATTTCCAGATGAAGATTTTACATCAGATCCCACTTCCACATGGATTACTTCACCAGCATTCAAATCATTGCTTGGAGTAAATGTTGCAGTTGATTCATTCACAGTCCAGTTTCCGGCAATAGCACCTGATTGTTGACCTCGAATTATTAAATTTGAAGTAGTTAAACTTGTTTCATCTATAGGTGAGTCGAAAGTTAGTTCAATGGTTGTATTTGCATCAATATTTGTGGCGTTCGCAGCGGGATTACTTGAGGAAATCTCCATGAATTTAGAAGTTGTCATTACTCTAATTGTGCCATTAATGCTACTACTTGCAACAGCTACAAACTGTCCTTTACCGTAAGTAACAGAACTCCACTGATTAGCGTCTATACCCGAAACCTCTGTCCAAGTGTCTCCGTCGTCACTGTACATCACAAGGTTTGTTCCACTTAAACCAATTGCAACAAATTTGCCATTGCCATAGGTTGCAGAATACCAACTATTTGCCGGTGCGTCCGATGCTTTCGTCCAATTGACACCATCCTCACTGTACATTACACGATTTGTTCCCGAAGACGCAATAGCCACAAAGCGACCTTCACCATACGTTACGGAGCGCCAGCCATTTTCTTCCGTGGCTGTGGTGCTCGTCCATGTTACACCATCATCACTATACATTACTCTATCTACTCCACCGACACCTTGGCTAGATACAGCTACAAACCGACCATTTCCGTAAGTCACTGACGGCCAAACACCCGAAGATGTGGCATTGGTGCCCGTCCACGTAACCCCATCATCGCTATACATCACATTTGTGCCGTTACTTACTGCCACAAATCGACCTTTTCCATACGTTACCGACAACCAACTTGAGAGACTACTTTGGGTAGCCGAAGTCCACGTAATTCCGTCATCGCTATACATTACACGGTTGGTTCCTAAATTCGCAACGGCCACAAAGCGACCTTCACCATAGGTAACTGAAGCCCAGCTATTGCTTTCAGGTGCAACTGCTGAATTCCAAGTTCTACCATCATCACTATACATAATTCTATTGGTTCCGGTGCTCGCAATCGCAACAAAACGTCCATCTGTTCCTTCGGGTTTTCCATAGACTACTGAATTCCACGTATTAGCCTCAGTCGCTGATGTCGTTGTCCAAATTTCCCCTAAAGATTCGTTGTTTGCGGGAGCTACGGTGAATGAAAACGCCTCTACTGAACTAAGAGATCCTTCATCGGTATTTGTAAGCGCTGTAGTCATTTCCACATGTATTACTTCTCCCGCTTCGAAATCCTGAGTTGGCTCAAAAGTAGCAACAGCTCCTTCTACTCTCCATGATCCATCAATACTTCCATTTTGCTGGCCACGGACAATAATATTTGTATTATTTACCGTAGAGCTCACTAAATCCATATCAAAAGTTAGTTCGATTTTTGAAGAGGCATCTACACTTTTAGCATTAGCAAGCGGTGATGAAGAACTAAATTGTAGCGGAAGTACGGTTGTGAGCACTCGAGTTGTTCCTGTAAATGCAACACCAACAAAACGACCTTCACCATACGTTACCGAATTCCAATTACTTGTACTGCCAGCAGCTACGTTAGTCCATGAAATGCCATCATCACTATACATTGCACGATCTGTTCCGCTTTGTGATAATGCGACAAAACGACCATTTCCATAGGCTATAGTGTACCATTCACTGGCTGTGACGTTTGTCGCGGTCCAAGAAATACCATCGTCACTATACATAACACGGTTGGTTCCTGAATTTGCAACGGCCACAAAGCGACCTTCACCATAGGTTACGGAGCGCCAGCCATTTTCTTCCGTGGCTGTGGTGCTCGTCCATGTTACACCATCATCACTAACCATTACTCTATCTACTCCACCGACACCTTGGCTAGATACAGCTACAAACCGACCATTTCCGTAAGTCACTGACGGCCAAACATTCGTTGATGTGGCAGAAGTACCCGTCCAATTTATCCCATCATCACTATACATTACACTAATATTATTCGATACAGCCACAAATCGACCCTTTCCATACGTAACCGACAGCCAACCTGAGTTTGTGCTTGCTGTAGTCGCATTCCAAGTAATTCCGTCATCGCTATACATTACTCTGTTTGTTCCGTCGGGTGCAACGGCCACAAAACGGCCATTTCCATAAGTAACAGACCACCAACTGTTGCTTTCAGCTTCAACTGCTGAACTCCAAGTTTTACCGTCATCACTATACATTACACTGTTTGTTCCACCTTCTGCAACCGCCACAAAGCGACCATTTCCATAAGTCAATGATTTCCACGCGTTAGCTGAAGCAGCATTATTTTCTAACCAATTTTGCCCTAAAGTCTCATTATTGACAGGCGCTACTGTAAACGAAAAAGCTTTTGCGGTGTCAATGGGTATGCCCATCGTGCTATTTATCTCCGGCTTCAGTTCCACATGAATCACTTCTCCCGCTAAAAAATCTGCTGTGGGATTAAACGAAACCTCTGTTCCATTAACCGACCACACGCCATCTATTGCTCCAGACTGCTGTCCACGCACCACGATATTGGTGTTGTTGATTGTTGATTCCACAACAGCTAAACTGAACGACAAATCTATAGTGGCGTTTGATGCTACTTCGATTGCGTTTGGCTGGGGCGAAATATCTTGTGCATAAAATGGAAAAAAGGTATGCATCACGCGGTTTGTTCCCGAGCGCGCCACAGCTACAAAACGATTTTCTCCAAAGGTAATCCCATGATACATGTTCTCTTCTGGAGTACCGATCGCTGTCCATGTTACGGCATCTTTGCTATACATTGCCCGATTAGTGCCATCGCCGGCAACGGCAACATACATTCCGTTTCCATACGCTACATTTTGCCAGCTATTGTTCTCTGCGGCATCGGCTTGTTCCCAGGTGATTCCGTCCGCACTGTGCATTACACGGTTTGTTCCACTGCTGGCAACCGCCACAAAACGACCGTTTCCGTAAGTAACTGAACGCCATTCGTTGGTTTGACTTGCCGATGCTGATGTCCAATTTATTCCATTATCGCTATACATTACTTGGTTTGTTCCATCAGCAGAAACGGCTACAAAACGACCGTTTCCGTACGCTAGACCATACCAAGCGTTATTTTGTGCGGCGCTTACGGTTGTCCAGGAAATACCATCAGCACTATACATCGCCCGTTTCGTTCCTGAGCTAGCTAGCGCCACATAACGACCACCTCCAAACACAACCGATCGCCAATTATTGCTTGGAACATCATTTGATCGAGTCCACGAAATGCCATCATTGCTATACATTATCCGTCTAGTTCCTGTAATTCCTACTGCAACAAAACGACCACTTGTCCCTTCGGGATTTCCAAAAGCAACGCCGCGCCAGTCATTGGATTGAGCCGCAGATGTAGCATTCCAAGTTTCTCCGTCGTCGCTATACATTACACGGTCCGACCCATTATCGGATATGGCTACATAGCGACCATTTCCGTAGGTTACTGACCACCATGGATTTGCCGATGTTGCCGCTACCGGCTTCCAGTTTGACCCTAATGCAGCATTATCATAATATTGGGGAATAGCCGAGAATGAATACGTTAAACTAGTTACAGCTGCTCCTAAGGACGATTCCACTCCTGCACTTATTTCAACGTGAATCACTTCTCCCGCTACTAAATCAGCGGTAGGATCAAATGTAGCTACGGCTCCGACAACACTCCATGCTCCATCTATAAATCCTGATTCTTGTCCTCGAATGGTAATCGTAGTCGAATTTACCGTTGCCGCATTTACTCCTTCAGAAAAGGTAAGTTCAATGCTAGACTGGAGCGCAATATTCGTAGCGTTCGCTTCCGGAAGGCTTGAACTTAAGACAAATAAGCCATCTGAGTTTGCTATTCGGGCATTAGCTACTGCTTTCATTTCACTATTCGCAAATAGGAACGTTTGACTGCTTACCAAAAGAAATACAGCTAGCATAATTATACGCTTAGCTTCTTTGGAAAACGAGGTAACCATATCATGTTCAACGTCTGAACATTTCTGATTGATGGTTTGATGTACGATTTTTTGTTTCATAAGACAAGGATTGTATTCAGTGTAAGTGAATCATTAGATGTATGATTTTATAAAACAAGTATATCCCAGAGCTATGCAGAATATCATTCCAATTCCTATAACATTTGTCCCAAATCGTTTTTATGGCTTAATTGAGCTTTTTATATCCCTTATTCTCTTTTTAAAGCCGTTTTTCCAATAAACTACCTAATCAATATTAGAACCTTTTAATCGAATTGACCCTTTTTTGTCTATAAATGAAGTTTCGAAATTAAAGAACGCTTCAACTTTAATGTGAATTTGCTCACAAATATAACATTCGTCCCTTTTGTTTGTTCATTTGTCCCAATCTCAGTTTGCCTATTTGAATTGTCTTTTTAATCAAACAAATTTGAGTGTTAATACAATTTAACCAAGTTAGGTAAGATTTTTTTCCAAAACACAAACCGTAAATCTTGTAATCAAATGTCTTTCGATTTTTATAAATCCCACTTCTGCGAATAGACAAATTATTAGAATGCAACTGTGAAACTCTGTTAACGACAAAAGTTTTGATTTTCCAAAGCTTTCAAGTTTTCCTTGATTCAACTCAAAACTAAGTATTGTTAGCTCTTTGCTAATTTGTTTGGTTCAATAATGCTTCAGGTTGATGATAGCTCTCGTTAATATTGATAGGTTTGGAAAAAGGAATTGTGTTTTTTTTGATTAAAAAAGCTGATTTCTTCTCATCTTATCCAGAACACTAGTTTATTCTTATTTCTCTTCATAGTTTAATTTTATAATGGAAACATCAGAAAATAGTATTCATTTCGATAATTGGTTCGAAGATCTTATCTCCGAATTAAAACCTGCCTTTTTGTCTAATGGCAAACAATTAGACTACTATCCGGCTCAAACAGTCGGACATATTTTAGTTGATGAGAATACGTTAGGGCAACTTATTCGAAGCCTCTTGGCTACAATTAACCTTTTTGCTTACGACACAAAAACGATTGACGTCTCTGCCCGAGCAGAAAAACTTGTGTTTCAGATTTTAATTGAACATGAGGGAAATTCAGTTCCCGACATGCTTAAAAAGCAAATTCTGCGCTCCACAACCGTTAATCAAACAGATACAAGCTATTTTGGAAGTCCTGCAACTGAGGAAATGTTAGAGTCTTTGGCAAAGTCTCTTTCTGGTCATTTCACAACTACAATTTCTGATGGTTTGGGCATCACATACACCATTCAACTCCCATTACGTCAAGTAAAAGATGACAATCAAATTGCTGTTGCCAATGAAAATCTAGTTGCAAACACGAAGTTTGAACTCGAACCAAACATTCGCTATCGTCTTCTTATTGTTGAAGATAATAAAGGCTTCAGAGAGATTCTGAAATTAGAATTAGGCGATTCGTATGACGTTGATTCTGCTGAAAACGGTCATCAAGCCTTAGCTTTAACAGAACAAAATACGTACGATATTATCATCAGCGATATTATTATGCCAGAAATGAACGGACTTGAGTTTGCTGAATCGGTTCGCTCATCTGAAAAACATCAAGAAATCCCTTTTTTATTTTTGACATCCCTTTATCATAGCGCTGATATCATTAAAGGATTATCGGTTGGTGCTGATGCTTTTATTTCAAAACCGGTAAAAATGGATATTTTAAAAGCTCATATTTTGGGACTCCTAAGTAGAAATCAATTCCTAAAAAATAAATACTCCAAAAACCTAGCCAACTTAAGCATTACCGAACGAGTCGATAAATTAATAATGCAACAATTAGGAAATGCAGATTTAACGGTTGAATCGCTAGTGAGTATGTTAGGAATGAGCCGATCTGTTTTCTATCGTGAATGGTCCGAATTAAGTGAAGAAACCGTAAATGCTCGAATTATGAAAGCAAGATTGAATTTTTCGCTTCAGCTCCTAGAACAAAACAATTTGACCGTTGCTCAAGTAGCGTTTGCAAGCGGATTCAATAACACAGCCTATTTCACAAAATCATTCAAAAAATTCTACGGAGAAGTCCCAAAAAGTTTTAAACAAGCAGTAATTTGAGAATTGCGGATTGCGGATTTCGGATTTGAGATTTAGGATTTGGTATGTGAGATTTCGGATTTTAAAACTCATAGTAAATAGCGCCAAAGAAGCAAAAAGCACGAAACTGAAAGCGAGAATTTCGGATTTCGAATCTTGAATTTTAAACCCAACCCCTAGCCTAAACTCCAAAAAGCTGGCAGATGAAAGATGAAAGCTGACTCCCGACTCCTGACTCCTGACTCCTGACTCCCGACTCCTGACTCCCGACTCCTCAAAACCTTAAACCTCAAACCTTTCACCTTTTTCCCAAGCCTTTCACCTCAAATTTCTATACCAAGCCTTTCCATTTTTTTGTGTACTATATCGCAAGTTTACCCATTAAGTAAAAAATAGTACCATGTTTCGTGTTTGTTTAAGTTCTATTATCCTATTACTCTTTCTACTCTCTCCTATCTCTACAACAATCGCTCAAAATGCAAAACCACTTGACAGCTTTGCTGACTTAAGTTCTGCCCAAACAACGAAAGATAGTTTGGAAATTCTCATTCCAAAACTTAGTGATATGTATAGACAAGGTGCTTTAGGAGAATTGGTTCAACTCGCTCCTGTGTTGGAAAAAATGAGTATTCGAATCAAAAATGACACGCTACAACAAAAAATACTCATCGAACAGGCTTTCGCCTTACGTGCAATGGGCCAATACGAATTGTCTCTTGAAAAAGCTAACGCTGGAATTGCTATTTCGAAGGATGAAGATAAGTTTTTTGTTAATTTTTTAAATCTTAAAGCTACTGCCTTAGGTCAATTAGGTAAAACAGATAGTGCTTTAACAATTTTTGATAAAGCCATTAAAATTGCGGCTGAAAAGGGCTTCAAGAGAATGGAGGCTGCTTCAAGTAATAATCAAGCTACATTTCTTCAAACTTTAGGTAAAATTGATGAATCTATAAAAGCTTATGAGTATTCATCAAAGGTAGGTGAAGAACTAAAAGACACCTCTCTTATCGCTATGGCTCTGTCTAATATTGGGTTAGCATTTTTATACTTAAAAGATTATGATCAGACTGAAGCATATTCTATTCGTGCGTATCAATTAGCTAAAGAACAAAGAAATATTCCCAATCAAATAACTCCTTTGTCAAATTTAGGATTTGCACTCTTAAATAAAAAGCAATTCCAAAAAGCTGATTCCATATTTTCTCAAATATTTGCCTTATCTAAAGACATAAACGATCCGGTAAAGGAGATGATGATAAAACATAACTATGCAAAAGGTTTGGCAAAGCAGGGAAAAAATAAGCAAGCGATTAAATTACTTTCAGAAGTCTATGACTCAGCAGAAAACTTGAAGATTTTGATGGGCCAAATGTACGCCTCAAGCACTCTCTCAACCATTTATGTTAACGAAAACGATTTTACTAAAGCGTTGTTTTGGAATTCGCGTGAATTAGATTTTGCCAGAAAAGTCAACGATGTAGTTGTAATCATGGAAGCATTAAAAAAAAGAAATCAAGTCTATGAGAGTCAAAATCTGCCTTCCAAAGCATATCCTTTCTTAAAAGAATTAATGAATTTAAAAGACAGTGTGTTTAATGAAAACCGAGAATCTTTACTAGCTGAACAACGAGTAAAATTAGAAACTCAACAAAAGCAGTTTGAGATTGAACAATTGGAATCGGAAACCAAAATAAAGAATGCGCAACTTGAGACTCAACAATATGTCCTTATAGCATTATTGGTAATTACTATTTTGGCTGCAAGCCTTGCCATAAGTCTATTTTTATTCTATATCAATAAAAGAAAACATAACGATCGCTTACAAATCTTGAATCAAGAATTGAATGTTCAATACAAGAAATTTCAAGAAGCGAATCAGGATAAAAACGTATTACTTTCTCTACTCGCTCACGATTTACAATCGCCTTTTAGTGCACTTCGAATGTTAATCGATTACATAAAAGTAAAGTTTGATGACGAAAAACTTAAGCCCATTATTGATGACATTGACCAAAGTTTAGAGATTGAATCTTCAACTGTTGATCATCTGTTAGATTGGGCAACAAAACATAATTATTCCATTGAGCCTGAATTAAGACCAATTAATTTGTATGAATTAACACATGAAGTGATTCAACAACAGCAAAGAGTTGCAGAAATTAAAAAAATCACTTTGCAAAATGATTGCGTAGATTCCTATTCAGTTAAAGCAGATAGGAATTTATTGGTTGCAGTTCTTCGAAATTTATTGGCCAATGCTGTAAAGTTCAGCAAATCAGGTTCCACCGTTTATATTTCGTGCAAAAGCGAACTAGAAAATATTGTCGTTTTGATAAGAGACGAAGGTGTTGGGATGTCAAAACTGATTCAAAGTAATCTTTTAACTAAAAAAGGAACTAGTTCAAAAGGAACGGAAAATGAAAAAGGAACCGGTTTAGGACTTTCTCTAAGTAATGAGTTCATAGAAAAAATGCACGGAAGCCTAACGTTCACCTCAGAGGAAGGAAAAGGAACGTGTTTTTATGTAAATATTCCATCGGTTTAAAATGAGAAATGAATTAAAATGAGAAATGAGAAATGAGAATTGAGAAAAAAAGTCATCTCGACCGAAGATGAGCCCAAACTATAAGCCCAAAGTACGAAATCAAAACGAATCAAGTGGAGAGATCTTCCTTAAGAAATTCTGAATGCTAAATTTTTAATTTTGAATTAATCCCCAAGTCATCTCGACCGGTGATGAGCCCAAGTCCTATGCCAAAAGCAAGAACAGAAAACGAATCAAGTGGAGAGATCTTCGTTTAAAATTCTGAATGCTTAAGTTTGAATTTTAAATTATAAAAAAGTCATCTCGACCGGTGATGAGCCTAAAGCCTATGCCAAAAGCTAGAACCAAAAACGAATCAAATGGAGAGATCTTCGTTTAAAATTCTGAATGCTCAATTTTGAATTTTAAATTAAATTAGAAAAATGAATCATCACCGAGCAGAGTTCAATGATATTCACTCAATGTATCATTCCTACATAAAAACGGGAAATTCCTCGGCTACGCTTGATACCGAAGTCACCACGAAGTGAAATGACTTTTTCTATTTCTTAAAACAAAAAATGCCAAGCTTTCACTCGGCATTTTTCATTTGTCATTACAAAAATTAATTTATTCCTACAGGTCTTCCTGGTGGGATTGGAATTCTGGCATCCGCATTATTACCACTTAATTAATAAGCAACGGCTCCGCCACCTACTAAAACTGCGGCTGCGCCAAGAATCCACCATTTCGTTTTTCCAACTTTTGTTGGACTTTTTACAGGTGCTACTGGGGAAGTTTCAGCTACGAATATTGGAGCAAGATCTACTGCAAAACTACTGTCCTTTTCAGCTAACACATTGAGCTTTTTGGTTTCGGTGATGTAGCCGTTTCGGGAGAACTCTAACTCATAGTTTCCTTCCAAAAGACGGAAATTCACCATCGAATCAATCGCGATTTCTGAGAACAAGGTTTTCGTGCTGTCTCCTGCTTCTCTAACTTGTGTTAACACTTGATCTGGGCTTAATTGAATCGTGATGCTTCCAAAAAGACTTATCGTGGCTTTTTCTACTAGTGTTTCTTTGGTTTCAGAAACGGCTAATCCAATATTTGTAATCCGACTTGGATAAACTTTTAAGTCTTTTTTAAGAGCATACACTAGACCTGATTCTTTTACTTGAAGCTCAATGGGAAGTTCTTGATTCTTTGTTTCTTGAAAGCTGTAATTCACTTTTATTAGGGAATGGTCTGCATTAAACTCACTTGATTCA
>Ga0210025_1002161_pt1 | contig 19747 bp, 11 predicted proteins | sample CryGeyme20150102_FD_183989 | JGI IMG/M metagenome (GOLD analysis project Ga0210025, IMG submission 183989) | Groundwater microbial communities from Crystal Geyser aquifers in Utah, USA - Crystal Geyser metaG 2015-0102 (SPAdes) (version 2) | ecosystem: Environmental > Aquatic > Deep subsurface >...
TACTCAGTATTTCTAGCAAGGAGTAGTTAGTTTTTAGTATTTCTATAGCCACATAGTTAGTTTTTAGTATCGGTAGTATCAGTATACTACCAGGTTAGTTAGTTTTTGGAAAGGTTTGCAGAGAACTGCTCAATCAGCTCGCTCGATGAAAAACTTGTATATTCTAGTATTGTGTGATCTCACTTAAGTGTATATTAAGCTGACTTTGTTCTTGAGCGCATCCATTGCTGGGTCGTCACTGGATACCAACTTGGTCGCTCTGGTCATGCTATTCTGGCGCAACGGCAGCCTGGGGGGCGAGTCACACGAGGATACCCTTCGTTCGGTGACAGCGTGTTTTGTCGCACAAGGCACAGGAAACTTATGTTTTGCAGTATGACTCTTCTTGGTGTTGCTAGGAGTCGATATCGACGAGGAGGAGGTGTTGCTGCTTCCAACAGCGGATCTCGTTTTAACGTCATTTCGGCAGCATCTTTCCTCTTCATCGTTTTGACGGTCGAATGATTCCAAACTGACATAACTGGCGCTCCTACTTGTTCTAAGCGACTTTTTGTGCGTGCACTCAGGATACGTTTTGCGTTGACTCGTGGACTCGATACCTTGTAAACCCTGAATATCACAATCTCCTTGTTGAGAAGGTGTGGCCGTGGATATTTTCGGTTCTATTCCTGCTCGTACTCCGATCATCATGGCCTCGCTGATAAACTTGAGTAGCACGGCCCATCCCTTGTGAGCATCTGTTGTGAATGCCTCTCCTAGTACTCTCTTCAAGGCACGAAGAACTGCTGTTTCGAAGACGCTAAAGTGGAGAGAACTTACTCCATAACTCTTTATATGACGGCGACCCAAGTCCCTGAGGCTTCCTGTCAGGCGACAAAGCTCGATTTTGTGTAGGGCGGCACTGGACATTTTTTCCAGAACCAGATCTATTAGATGGATCATCCCTAGTGCGTGGCTTTGGAAGCTTTTGGACTTGTAGAGCGCCTCGTCTGTGCCTCTATTGCCGCGGCCGAACGAGTACAGTGTTAGCACGACAGGGGAGATTTCAAAGATCCTTGAGGGTAAAGAAGAGGGGAAGTGAGTACTCGCTAGCGGCGGCAATAAATGAATGAAAGCATTCCAGGTACTAGGTTTCAGGTACTCACTCTCGGAAGAATTGCTCCGCAATAAATAACTCGTAGTTGTCGTGTTGCTTGATGAGCGTCCATGTTTCTGCTGCGTGCTTGATGGCTTGTTGGTAGACATCCATGGTGAGAAATAATACACGGAATTTTGGATATGTGCAATAAATCTATTTTTTGTTAAATTTTCTTTCTATTCTTGCTATGGAAAAATTTAGCCATTATGGTACTGGTAGGTTAAGCAATGTAGCCATTCATTCATTTCGCCATGATTAAATTTAGGAATTCAGCCATTACTGTACTACGTAGTTTTCATTCAATTCGCGTTTTGTCTTTTTGGATCTGTTCATCAGGTCATTGTTGTCATTGTGTTCTCATTTTTACTGTAGTACTATCCTGTATCAGTAGTAGTGACTGTGACCTGGTACCAGGTACCGTACTTCTAGATCCGTTTAATAGTACTACCAGGGTACTGTACATGGTACGGTACGGTGGTACCATGATATTTTGAGACACAATGATAATCAATCCACTCAAAAAGAGGTTTAGTAACGTTCCTCATGCGCATGCGGCAAAGAAAATTCACTTAAGTTGCTCTTTCGGGAGTCCGGAACTGAGCTTTGTTTCTTACCCTGGTACCACCTACTACTAGTACGATACCAGGTACAGTACTAGTAGGTTACCAGGTACCCTGGTACGTACCTCGTATCGTAGAAGCAGTACAAATAGTGGTGCTAAACAATCTTGTGTAATAAGTCTTTGCTGGTGTCAGTGACCAGCAGGTACCTGGTCCTCATCGGAGCACGACCTTGCACTATTACCCTTACACATGGATAGTAGACTGTCCGATGCAATAGACACTACCAGTACTCGAGTACCTGTTCGCGAGTACCTGGTACCAGGTAGTGCTACCTCTCTCTTCTCATGTTGCCCTTCTTTTCTTTTACTCATGATGACCCATATTTTTCACCCTTGACAGCAACTGCAAATGAGTTTGCACAGCCAATTGACTTATCTGAGTTTCAACTCCAGCTTCAGCAGAAAGAATCATTCGCTGGGCTTGTGAACGAAGAAGTAAGGTACAACAAAGTAGATAGATAGGTGAAGACACACCAAGAGCCAATATCCATATTGGTAGTCTCTCGTACCTTTGAGCCTACTGTATGCTCGTTCCCGCCGTAGCAGACGCGTGCTGGTGGTAACCTTTTCTTGTATCAAGCAATAGATTTTGGCTGGCTAGTAAGAACTTTGTTGAGCTTGCTTTAGGCCATAGGCAATCTCAGTACGGGATTGCGATTGCCAAGCGGCTACCCGTGCATCTCAAGGATTCAACAGAGAAATCCTACTAATAACGTTTTTGGGAAATAACACATTTACTAGCCAGCGATGGCATCTAACCAGAAAATCGTTATTTACGTTGAAAAAGAGCTTTCTTTTCGATGCTCTTATCATGAATCAGCTGCCTCGTCTTTTTCAGCTGTACTAGTATGAAAGTATGCCTTAATGCAATAATTCAGTACGCGAATAAAAGTTTACCAGTTCACCATGACGACGAAAAGGGATTGATTTTGCAGTCCCGAAACACTTTGACCGTCTTTTTTCACCTGTTTCACTGGTATCTGCCAGGATCAAACACGAGTTTTCACCTTTCAGAAATCCTCACAAAATAATCAAAAAACTTGCGACCAACATCAACTGCAGCAAAACACAACACAGGACACCACCAAAAATGACGTCTCGCAAACCATCCCGCACTACCGAACTGGTTCCCCTAAAAAGTACCTTCCAACCAGGTCCGGGGCATGTCATTTGTGCGAAGGGTAGATCTGCCAAGCGACACAGCGGCAATGTGTTTTTAAAATCACTCGTGCAAGCGCATTTGTCAGAATATTCGTCCTGTCCCTCCAAGCTAGAACGCAGTTTTATTGTTTCCAAAATAATCAACCTCGTTCGATCTCAAATCGATCCAAAGGATGGCTCTCCAGGTGGATTTGTTCGTCTCGTCGACGGAATTTGGTACGATATTAACGATCGCAATGCTCGAGAAAAGATCGGACAAAGCTTCCGTGACAGTCTGCACACGCAATTTAAATCCAGTACCAAAGCCAAGGCACGCAAAAGTCGCTCTCGAGGACAATTAAAACAACGAGGACACAGTGCGGCGGTAGCAACTACAATAACATCTGGAAACGTGTCCTCGGTTTGCACATCTTGTTCAAGCAGTCGCAGCTCAACACCGCTGGTGGTACAAACAGTTTCTTCGTTTCCAATCCAAGAAGTCCAGTTTGTTCCTAATGAGGGTTGGCAGAGCCTACTAGTTCCCTCCTCACGTACTGCTAATGCTAGTACAACAGCTGCAGCGTGTGTCACACCGTGTAATATCTCCAAACCATTCAAAACCATCGAAGAAGACACGCAACTATCGGAATTATTATTATTGGAACCACTTCCACTCACAGAAGCTATTTCGATGGATTTCGATGGTCTTTCCCATACTACTAGTCTGGAATCGCAAGATGACTCTGTTTTTTGTTCCATTGACATGGACCAAATGTTTATGGGCCTTTCATAATAATAGCTTCTGTTTTATTTTTTTTGTGATCGATGTTTATAGTTCCATGATTCGTTTCCATACCAGTCGGTTCCTTCCATAATTTGTGTTCATCATTGAACTGCGATATAATCACACACTCAACTTTCAATTTTCAATAGCAACGAACCATTTCACCCAGTTCTACGGTACTGAATACTTGTACCTTTTTGTGTTGCTTGATCGATCGGGTTGCAAAGTACTGTACCTACTACGAGTAGTAGTAATAGCGCCCGCAGCTATCTCGTATTCGAGTATCTATCTATCAATTCAAATATTATTTATTTATATATATAAATATGTATCTGTTATTTGCTAAAGCCTCCTTGCTTTTTGGCTTCGCTATGATACTACTACCACCACTTACTACCGTAGCTGTGATACTACCGTACTGCACGTAGCAGCAGGTAATTACAAGTACCATAGCTATTGAAGGTAGCTACTATGTGGTAGGAACCTCTATTACTGTACCAGGTACCCAGAGTGGTACCTTATCTACCATACTCGCCTAGCTCCTACCAGGTACCAGAGTACAGTACTACTAGTGGCAAGGCAGTAGTAGTAGCTACTACTCGGAGTAGTAGGCAGTACTACTATTTTTTCCTTTAATGGTACTCTAGCTAGCTACTGTAGCTAGAGTAGTCTTTGCAAAAGCACCTACTGTAGCTAGTCTACTCGAGTAACTGCAATGACCCAACCACTGTTTTTAGACTTCATTGATAGTATTCATGATACCGTACGGATTATTCTTATTTTTATTGCACCACCCACAGTAGTAGTCTAGTCTAGTGGTACTTTTCGGCCAGAGAGAACGTTTACTAGTACCAGGTATGAATACGAATCCAAGCAAAATATTACTCTACCAAACAAGACAAATACGTAATAATAATAAAAAAGTAAAAACGAATAATACTACAGTAGCCTACTAGTCTAATTTTCCGGGATATGTCACTAAGAGAAAGTGAGGGTTTGGTTTTCTTGGTGCTATCCGAGTATTAATAATAGTAATAATAATAACAACAGTCCTTGAAAAACCATGACAGCAGATCCAGTCACAACAACCACTCCACGAAGAACTCTGTCCAATAAAGGTGTCATTAGTACAACTAATAATACAGGTACTGGTAGCAGTACCATAGGAAAGCATCGGCAGCAGCAGCAGCAGCAACAACAACAACACACGACACTGACAGCCACACCATCACCAGAAAAAGGAGGGTATTACGACCATCATCACCATAATCATAAGAATAATCATCATTCGTATGCAGCCTCACCAACACACCAACACCGCCGCCACCATCAATGGTTGGTCCGAACAGTGGTAGTCATAATTGTCGTGGCAACCTACGTGGTCATTCAAATGTCTACCCAACGTATCTTGGGCTCATTTTCGTCGTATACTATTACTGCTACGCCTGCTACCACCAGCAGCAGCAGCAGCAGCAGCAACAGCAGCAGCAACAATAACGAAAGGACTGATTTTACACAACCCGAACAAATGACTGATATCATCATCAGAAGAAAGGATGATGTGTTAAGAATTGCGAGCACTTCTTCTACTACTACTGCTGCTGCTAGTACTGCTACTGCTTCTTCTGCTGCTGCTAGTACTGCTTCTGCTGCTTCTGCTAGTACTACCTGGGATAAGGACAAACATGAACATTCCGAATTGGTTGTCAACAACAACATGAAACGTACAAAGATATTGCAAGAACAAAAGAAGCAAAATCATCCTCAGGTCAGTACAAATGATAGTAATTATAATAATAATAATAACAAGAATGATCCAACAGCAGCCACGACGACGACAAGCAGCAGCAGCAGCAGCAGCAGCAGCAGCAGCAGTAAACCAACCGACCAACCATCCACGAGAGCCGCAGAAAAGACAATTACAACCAGTCCTACCAAAGAGCCACAATTAGAATCATCGCCAACAGCAACAGCAACAGCAACAGCAGCACCAACAGCATCAACATCAAAAGCAACAACAACGGCATCAAAAGCACCAACAACAGCAAAAGCAGCAACAAAGTTTCCTCATACACAATTTACGTCACACGTAACAGAAGTGATCAGTCATATCAATGTCAGCGACTATTGGCCGACCAATCGTTGTGCACAAAGTTACAAACTCTTCGTTCATCATCCGTACGAACCACCGTACAAAATTATGTGTCAGCCTCGATCATCGTGGTGTAACTTGTTGTTGCATATCTTTTCCATCAATGCACCAACCGTCATGTCCCGTACACAAATCAATCACACCATGAGTACGACGTTCCGTAGTGGTCCCAACCAGCAACAACAACATCAACAACAACAACAACAACAACAAACAGTGAGAATATTACCGTACAATGTTTCGTTCGGGACGCCACCGGGTGATTTCATCCGGGCTGCTCAAAATCAGTGCATTGGCAGTAGTGCTCCCGATGGACAATTTTGTATGAATAACTTTCACGACAACAAGGAACACGTAGAAGCTGTTACTTCCAAGAGTCGTACGTCACCGACGTCAACGACGACGACGACGAATGGTGCTGATGCTGCTGATATTATTATTTCGGGTTACCAGTACGACAATATACCCAAACAGTGGAACGATCGTGATCCGGTACCTATCTTTCGGGGACATCCAAGAATGCAAAATCGGGGTTATTGGTCCCGTGATCCGTACGGCAAGTGTCCCAATCACGTCAATAGTACCCTGCACGGGGATTTTGGACATCGCGTCCAAGCTGCCTACATGGCATGGGACTATCCCGAGTTGTTAGATATACAGGTCAGTTGGAAACCCAATCCATGTTTTGTGCTCAATACGACCAATGGTTTAGATCGGGCCTTTCGATTGGGCATATATGCACCGGACTACTATAGTACGAACAGCAGCAGCAATAGCAGCAGTAGCAGCAGCAATACCACCACCAGTCGTCATCGTCGTCATTATCGACCGTCCAGGATTCCACCGAATGAATTTTATACGCAGTATCAAGTGGCTATTGTACTGGGTGGGATTGGTGCAGCATTTCGTACCGCTCGACACTTTGCTGCCGGACAGTGCGTCGTACTGCAACGGTTCAAATTTGAAGAATGGTACTACAAGTATCTGACACCCTACGTGAATTACATACCCGTACAGGAAGATTTGAAGGATTTGATTTCCACGGCACAGTGGATCAAAAGCCATCCCCAGCGAGTGAAAGAAATTGCCCGCAAGGGACAGCTATTTTACAGCCAGTACTTGTCCTTTCATCGGAACAATGATCACTGGCACGAACTGTTATGGCGCCTGTCGGAACGATTGCACGAAACACGACGAACGGAGTTGGAACGGTGGAATTTCGAGTACGACTATTGGCTGAATCATTCCCAGGGTGTTTCAACCTTTGAACGACAACAATCCGATGGTAATTTTGTGGAAGTAACATAAAATAATACAATGAAATCCTACATGATAAAAATAATACACTGTACTCTTTGTTATCGGTGTGTGAGTTTGTGATTTGTGATTTGTGAGTACCACTGGTACCTATGATGTGCTGCAGAGTAGCATACTACTAGACCTACTAGTAGTCTAGTAGAGCATTCCACTCAAAGCACGCGGAACGGATCTATTTTCTTCGGAGAATAATACTGTAGTTGACTACTGTACCAGATAGTACTACTACCGCAAAAAGCCTGTTTGTTGTTTCATGACGCAAATCATGAAGAGTCATTTCCAATAAATACTTTATTTGATTTATGACTCTGGTTTGGATTCGAAATTCGACCACATTCGAAAAAGTGGCACAACAAGCCGGAAGTTGTTTCAATACATATTCATTTAAAAAAAAAACTGCAGTAATAATAACTACGGTATCATCTGGTAGACTACAGTACTAGACTACTAGTAGCTAGACTACTCCGGAGTATTATTTATTTACTGTTTGGCACTTTCACGATTACTACGAATGAATTCAATTCAATTGGACTTCAAACAAAGAAGACCCCAATAATTATTTTACAAAAGACAAAAGAGAATGACAATTCGTTCGAGCTCTCCCACTGCTCGCAATTTGCAACAGCAGCAGCAGCAGCAGCAGCAACAGCAGCAACAGCAACAGCAGCAACAGCAGCAACAAGCAACATTGAATGATGGTAGTTATGGTTACAACAACAGTTACAACAACAGTAACAGTTACAACCACCCAATGACTGCTTCGTTGTCTTCTTCTACTACGAGCAAACGACACGATTACAATAATACAACAAATTCTGTTTCTGGTGATAGTAGCAGTATTGTTGTTATTTCGAAGGAGGGGATTTCGTTGGAACCGGATGGTAGTCTCAAGTTGACACCCTTAAAGTTACAAGAATTGGCACAAGCCTTGCAGCATCACGTTACCATCGATGATCGGAAATGTAAAAAAACGCGAAAATACTTTTACGATTGTTTTGTGGGCAGTGATGCTGTGGACGTATTGATGGGATTTAATATCTTCCAAACACGGTACCAGGCCTTGCAAGTGGGACGGTTGTTGCAAACGAAATTGGAACTATTCGAATGTATCAATTCACCCAAAGTGTACCAATTAGAAGATGATAAACGATTGTTTTATGAATTTAAGAATTCAGCAGCAGCAGGAGCAGCAGCAGGAGGAATAGGAGGACTGGATTCCAAACACACGGAAGCTTTGATGTTGCATTTGGATGAAAAGATGAGAACCTTTCAACGTGGCGTTCGTCTCAAGGATCGGAGTCTTCGCTTAACAACCTACAAAAATTGTTTCGTAGGAAAAGAAGCGGTCGATCTGATGATGCGATACAAAATGGGTATTACACGACAAGAATGTGTCGAAATTGGACGACTCTTACAGAAAAGGTACAATCTGTTCGTACCCATGACAGGTGATCATGAATTCGAAGACGAGTACGTATTCTAGTATGGGATTTTTTAAAAAGCTTTAATGTGTTGTCGTTTCTTGTCATCGTTCTTTTTCTATCCATATCTTACTCTATTCGGCATTACAATCTTGCAACACCTTTTTGTTTTGTTTTTGGGAAAACCAAAACCATTTACCAAATAAAACACACACACACACACACACACACACACACATGCGCCGACGACAACTCCACAAAATATAAAAGTGCCTACAAATTCTTTCGTCTATTGTTGCCACAAAAAGAAAAAATTAAACAACCATCCTTTTTCGATGAAATCAAACCGGCACGATTGTACATTGCATTGTCATTGATTCCTGCCATATTGGTGTACTATTACTTTTATTAAAAAGAAGAAAAAATCCAAAACGTGTGTAGGTGGGTGATGGTTGGTTGGTGCGGTCAAAACAAAAAGTGCATAGTCATAATAATGAGTGACGGCATGGATCATGGATTACATAAATGGAAGGTCTGTCAAAGGGTAACAGGGTGGGTAAAAGACTACTAAAAATGGGAACAAACACTAGCCAGACGAAATCAAATTGACACATGACTGTTGGGTTTTGGATTCTCTTCGAGGGGCTGAGAAGAAGAAGAGAGTGCAAACAGTCGTCCAATATGTTATCCGTGCCGTGAACGACGAACATGCATTGTCTGTAGGTAGATTACGTTCATGCAGATCATAACTATGACCCTCTTGGTGAAAAAAATAAATTTTCTGTGGAATATCCGAGGGGCAGGACATCTGCGAGAACCAATAATTTTCTTTTCCCTACAGGCTGTGGCAAAAAAAAGGGATGCAACCCTATCCATATTGTATTAGAAACAGTATTTTCCACTTGGGAATCAATACTACTAGTTACTGTATACTCTATAAATGCTCTCCTTTATTGCTAGAGTACTTAACTGTGCATTAAATAGCAAAAATATTATTCTAACTATAATACGACTTCAAAAAATTAACATATAATTCACAGGGATCACAGCTTCGGCAGGATGCCAGAGACGTCTAAAGGAAACCATTGTGCAATCATTGGCACCCATCACAAGAAGAGAACCACATTGAAAATCAAATCGCTTTAGTGGATGACCATACGAAATCATTATCGAATGCGCAACCAGTACCCGCAGTGCAGCCAGCTAAGAGTTCAGCTTTTGTGCACAGTCTAGTACCACCATTGCAAAAGCAAACCCTAAGAGCAACCGCATATGTACTTTCACTGTAGCAGGTGTTGCCATTTGGATCGAAAAAAGATTCTGCATAAACATTGCAACCATCATTTTTTGTCCACCCAGGGAGCATATCGTCAGAGCAGCATCTGATTTCATGAAATTCACCAACGGCAGCTGTTGTTTCATTCGCTCCAGTACCACAATTCCCTGGTCTACCACAAACAATCCAAAATGGATCAGTTGGCACTGGATCGGAGTATTCACATTGAGTTGGTGCGCTAGAAAGAGACGGCACTTGTGATGGCTCCATGGACGAAGATGGTTCTTCAGATGGCACCATTGATGGTACCATGGACAAAGATGGCATCATAGATGGCTCCTTAGATGGTTTCTGAGATGGTACCATTGATGGTACCATGGAAGCAGATGGTTCTTCCGATGGAACCATTGATGGTACCATGGACACAGATGGTTCTTCAGATGGCATCATTGATGGTACCATGGAAGCAGATGGTTCTTCCGATGGAACCATTGATGGTACCATGGAAGCAGATGGTTCTTCAGATGGCACCATTGATGGTTTCTGAGATGGCACCGTTGATGGTTTCTGAGATGGCACCATTGATGGTGCCATTGATGGTACCATGGAAGCAGATGGTTCTTCAGATGGCACCATTGATGGTACCATGGAAACAGATGGTTCTTCAGATGGCACCATTGATGGTTCTTCAGATGGCACCATTGATGGTTCTTCAGATGGCACCATTGATGGTACCATGGACACAGATGGTTCTTCAGATGGCACCATTGATGGTTTCTGAGATGGCACCGTTGATGGTTCTTCAGATGGCACCATTGATGGTGCCATTGATGGTACCATGGACACAGATGGTTCTTCAGATGGCACCATTGATGGTACCATGGACACAGATGGTTCTTCAGATGGCACCATTGATGGTTCTTCAGATGGCACCATTGATGGTTCTTCAGATGGCACCATTGATGGTGCCATGGACACAGAGGGTTCCTGAGAGGGTATGCTTGAAGGTGCAGCAGTGGTTGGCATTTTTGTTGGAGATACAGTTAAAGATATTGGTCCCGCAGAGGGTGCTTCAGAGGTGGACTTCAATGCAGATGTGATGCTGTATCCAAGTCCTAAACCAGCACCAGCACCAGCACCAAAAGTAAACTCCAATGACACCAGGCCATTCAAATTGGCTACAACAGCCATGCCAATGTGCGGACCAAATCCGGCATCAATGTCAGTAACAACAGCACCTTCTTGAATATCACCTGTAGTAGAGGTAAAAGCAAAACCGAGCAAAGCAGAAGCTTCAGCTCCAAGTCCAAGCTCTGCACCAAAAGTTCCCCTGACAAAGCCAGTTGGTTCAGGATTATCACCTACAGCCCAAAAGATTGAAGCAGCAAGGTCAGCAATTACACTCAATTCAAAATGGAGGCCCATGTAAACAATAGTGCCTGGAGTAGTTGGAGCACGGTCTGCAATGGCTGCATCATTGGTTGTAACTGAAACTGCTAAGGTCATATCACACTTGTTCACCGCATTTTGTAGATCATAGACTTCGTCCGGAATGTTGGCTTTCACAACTGGAATCAAAGCACGAAGGTATTCACTTTGCTGGAGGTTGGAAAAACTGTCAGATTCTATATCAACACCACCAACACCAGCCTGATGAAAGACAGAAGATGTCCAGGCATCAGAATCAAAGACTTCTGTGAAATTGGATATAGCCTTACCAAGGCAACTTTCTGCTCCTGGCAAGCATCTACCTTGTTGACAAGAGAAGTCATTTTTACAGTTACTGCTTTCTTCGCAGCGACTGCCCGGCTCACCAGTACTCGTATAGCTCCTTCCAAAGGCAGATGACCTGGACGTACTAGGAGCATCAAAGGCATGGCTCAGCATGTCACAATCGTCGGGATCATAGTAGTCCGTGCATTGGTCCAGAAAGGATGCTGGGACATCATGATGCTCCAGCTTTTCGTCCGTCGTCGTGGGTTGACTGCAGAGCACACCATCGGACCAAGCAGCAACCAGTCCTGAAAGAAGGCCAATGGATGAGATCGAGAGTTTCATGATGGATTTTGGTGGTGACGAATGACGACAAGACGATGTATTTGTCAATTGACAATTTATTTGGTGGTGCTGTATGCAAATTGCAAATTATGCGCCGAATGAGGATGCTCCCTCATCGTATCGCGATTATGGTATCGCAGAAAGACGTCGTTGGCTCGCATATTATCAGACACCAGCGAGAGCTGAAGTAAAATTTATTCGATCAGCAGTTGTTGGCGAGGTAAGAGGTACCTAAGTAATGATAGTGTCACCTTCATTCCGAGCAATCGGTAAATGACGTTGGCTCCAACGTTATTAGTGATAGCCTGGATTATGTAGACCTCCACTCCGTTGAATTAGTAGAGGAAATGTTGGCAAATCTGCTTTGTCTTACACGTTACTACTAGTAGTAGTCTACTAGTCCACGCAGTCGAGCAGGTCAACCAAGACGTTGGTTGCACCAGATACCTAGTAGCGAGGCATGGTCGTTATGGGTCTCGGCTTGTGGTCGCTGAACATTTTTCCGGGAGTAACCATATGCCCTGACTTCATCAGATGTTTGATTAGTACTACCAGGTACTGTACACTACGTCTCTGTTGGAAATCGTAATATGAGATCCCTAAATCATCTAAGTTTGGATGCGTTGTGAAACTACCTAGTAGAACTATATCGGAAACGTCATTCAATAAAAGTGTTTTTCGCACCATACTATGTACTGTACTCGTAGGGTCTACTAGTCTAACAGTAGACTAGTACAAGAAGAAGTACTGTAGCTTTCATGGCAGCAGGCTTAAAAAAAGCGATACGTATTTTTCCAACCCGCAATAGAAATAATAATACTATCCAGTCTAATAGTAGAGTACCTGGTTGTAGCATGTGCACATGACCTTGCAAAGTCTGCCTGACTTTAATCGTAAAAAGGAGATTAATAAATAAAAGAAAGAAATACCAATTTTTTTTAAATGAAAGAAAAAATTCAAAATAGTTTGAGCGAGTCTTTTGGTTCTGTGTTTTTTAGTAGTTAGCAGCGGCTTCCATGTGCCCCAGCAACAGGCACAACAACGTTCGTTTGTGATGACAAATGCAACAAAAAGAGGGGAAAAAACAGGGATCGTCCGTCCCAAAGAAGAACAGCATGACTGCAACAAGAGATCTCTGCTCTCTCCCCTCGCTCTCGACATCATCACACAACTAATTGATTTTTTCGTATCAGCCACCGTGCACCGTTATGGCGATGGCTTTTTCTAGAAACGACGGCACCCCAAAGATGGCACAAAAGTGCCCATCTTCAAAAGGTTTTGGCGCCCAACAGAAATATAGATCCGTCGGAACGAAACCAGCAATCGTTCATCAATTACTATTATTTCAGAATGTCAAATGCACAAACAAGCAGGAACAACACATCGTTGCAATAATTCAAGTTAAATAATACAGAAACAAAAATATTTATTTGGTAAGATTTACTACTGTAGAAACAACATTGTGTTTTTCTTACGACATCACCACGTATGATGTACAGTAGAGGTGTTGTAGTGTGTAACGTAGAATCATGTAGTGAAGTGAACTGCCACAGGTAACTTGTAGTAGCTGACTACGATAGCTAACATTGGCACACGAATCAGTAGGAGTAGACCTGCTCTCTTTTCTATTATGATGCAGTGAGTCAATAAAATGCATGAAGATTGTTTGACCATCAGACAAACTACTGTCATTATTTATTTGACGGAAGTTTACAGCACATCTTTCTTTTGGAACAACAACAACCGTTTTCATCAGACTTTGTTTTGTTTTCGGCATGGGTTTATGTACTTGTTTTTGTTTCGATACTTTGAACTCGCATCAATTGCAATGATTGTGTTGGCATTCCTTTTCTTGCTTTTGCTTCATTCTATCACCATCATGGTGGCTCAGGTCAATAATACCGTATACAAAAAGATAGTGGAGTACGAATACTAGTCTACTAGGCTAGGCTACTACCAGCAGAAGTAATAGAGTCGAGAACTAGGCTAGGCTAGTCTACTGCTAGGTCTAGTAGTAGTAGTTACTCTATCATTATTACTCGTCCGGACTCGAGCACACCAACAATGCAAAATAATAATACAGTACTCCGAGTAATAATTATTACAGTATTGTGTAAATGAGGATTCCATCTCGAACCCTTTCTGGACCAAGACTTACATTATTTTAAGTGTCCAAAACCGACAAATTTCGTCCAACAGTTCCGCGCATGAGCGCGTCCGGCTCGAGTGATGGTCACTCTTATTCTTGTTACCTGGTACCAGGTAGCTACAGCACCATTGGTGTAATTAAAGTACCCCCTCCCCTGGTAGTAGTAGTAGTACTACTACTAGCTACTACTGTAGTACTAGTACAATATTAGTACTAGTATTATTTTGCTATGGCGGTGGTGACAATGGTAGTAGTCTAGCGGGTGGAGATAATAATGATATTAGAATATGCTTTGAGCATGGTAGGCCACCGCCCGCGTACACATCATCTCCATCGTACCTACAAGGTACCAGGTACCTGGTAGTTGTAACATACCCTTCTTCTTCCTGCTAAAGCTACGATCAACATAACACTACGTACCTGGCATGACGCAAATTTTGAATGATTCTTATTATTCTGCACCCGATATTACTACTACTAGTAGCTACCAGTAAAAGTAGGTAGTTTAAAATACCTCCAGACTACGAGTACAGCATTTATGACCTGGTATATCAGAGCAACCGCCGGCAGACCCTCGCAAAAATAAAAATTGGCAAAGCATGGCAGGGCACGGAACCAAACCACCGCCTGTTATTTTGATTTTCATTACACGGAACTAAGTACCTACTACGTACTGCGTACGTACGATAGCTGTGTACAAGGGTGGTAGTAGCAGGTAGGCGTACTTTTTCGAAATAATAATAATAACAATAACAATAACAATAACAATAACAATAACAATAATAGACTAGGTCTAGTACCTCTCTTACTCTCGCTCTGGTGTTATTGGAGTCTTGTTTACTACTACTGGTACTATTCGTAGTAGTAGTACTAGTAGTAGTACTAGTAGTAGAGGAGCAGGAGGAGTAGGTCTACTCTCATCCAAGAACTCACTTTGCTTAACCTTAATAACCACATTGACTACTAGACTAGTAGTCTACTACTCTAGTAGTAGCAGTTAGCTAGTAGCTAGTAGACGGCTGTGGTACTAGGTAAGCTGCTGCTTCCTGTAATTCAGTACCAGTACTCTACGTGTATTATCTTGTAGCTTCCGTTAGTTTGAGACTACCAGGTACCAGGTACTAGACTGCTACTAGTAGTAGTCTAGTAGTAGTGATAATCCAACAAAATACACTTACTCGTACCACAACATACTCTCTAGAATATTGATAATAATAATAATAATAATATAATATAAGTCCGAGTATTGTTGTTGTTATTATTATCATTATTATTATTATTATCGTATCATCTTTCACACAACCAAATACTCTATTGTATTATAATATAATATTATTATTATTGTTTACGTACTACTATACTACGTACACTACTACTAGTATGCAGATGCAGAACAAGGAGCACACCAAAGGATCTCAACGCTCGGTTTCTGGTGCATTGACGTTGCCGCATCATCGTCCACCATCGGTCCGGACTCTATCTCAACGATCTTTACAACAAGTACAAGATGCCAACAACAACAACAACAACAAGAATCAAAGTAATAATAATAATAATAATAATGATGATGATGATGATGATGATGATGTTACCTGTAACAAGGTAATGCGTCGTGGTGATGTTGATGATACTCCGAAAAGCTTTAGTCCTGCCAATGTGTCGGAACAGTGGAAAATTGTTCAATCGTTCCAATTGTGTCCCGTTGTGGATGCCAGGACGCGAGAGGAGGACGATCTGACAGCAGCACTGAACAAGGTCATCGATGTTGGTATGGAAGCGACGCCATCCCAGTTGCAGCAGTACCTGGAAGTGTACGGCAAGAACGAACTGCCAAAGCCAGAACTGGAATCGTACTTTAGTTTGTGGATTCACGCCTTTTACGATATCATGATGGTCCTGTTGGTCATTGCTATGATTGTGCTGTACGCAGTGGGGGATTTTGTTGCTGCTACTGCTATTCTTATCATTGTTCTCATTGCTACCAATATTGGAGCCTACACGGAGTACACGTCCAACAAGGCCGCAGCAGAACTGGGCGATCTGCCCGGAACGTCCTTGGTCCGCAGTTCCAACGGCGAGCGGGATCACGTCGGTGGTTGGATTGAACTGGTCAATACACAGCTGTTGCCTGGTATGATGATCCAGCTCAAGACGGGAGATATCGTACCAGCAGATTCCATCATTCTGACCCAGCAAACGGACGATTGTGCCTGTACGGAGGCCATGCTCACGGGAGAATCGGAACCCGTTCACAAGTACAGGTACTGGCACGATGTCGTAGATGATGGGACCAATCCGCATGCCGAAACAGAGAAACAGGGCATGACGAGATTGTACATGGGTACAGAATTCAGTGGAGAGTGCGTGGCGTTGATTGTTGAAACGGGATCGAAAACACAAATGGGACAAATCTTTGCCAGCATGGCCGAGAATGATGCCGAGTTGTCGCCCCTCCAAAAAATGATTGATCGACTTATTTACGTTCTTGCGATTCTTAGTATTGTAGCGTCAGCGATCAATGCAGCCGTGTGTATACCCACGGGACGCGGAATCGAACCGGGAGGTGATGCGGAAGATCAACAGACGTTGACCTGCATCCTCAATTCGGTGGCACTGACAGTCGCAGCCGTGCCAGAAAATTTGCCCGTGGCTTTGGTCATTGCATTGGCAGCCATTATTAAGAATTTGGCAACCCGTGGAGTCATTGTCAAGTCGTTGCCGGCCGGAGAAGAACTGTCTCGTTTAAATTACGTCTTTTCCGACAAGACGGGAACTCTGACCAAGAACGAAATGACGGCGAGAGCTGTAGTGACGCTTCAAGGACACGCTGGTTTGGCCGATGACTTTGTGGGACCCGAGGGTTCCAAGCCACACCAGTCAACAGCATTGACGCAACAAATTCGTGTCCTGGCTGCCAGAGCCCAGGACGATATTCGATCCAATCCGACGGGTGATGCCTGCAAAAAGGCTTCTCCCGGCGAAGAAGAAACCGCAACGTACCTCAAGTCGTTTGAACGAATTTTGTTGGAAACGGCAACTTCCAAAAATAAAATGGCCAGAGCAGCCGTTACTATTAATGGTCAAAATTATCTCATCAAGGTGGGGTCCGACTGGGTACTACGTGGAGCTACGAAACAAGCGACACTGGAAACAGATCTGGCCGCGTTCAGTACTGATTCCGTCCAGGACTTTAGTCAGAAGAACTGCATGGACGTGATCGATTTGTGGGCCAAGGAGGGATACCGTGTTATTTGTATCACGGCAAAGCCCGTGGACAGCTTGCCCGAAAAAATTATCGAAGACGAAGAAGGAGACTTTGGAGATAATTTTATTTTTTTGGGATGCCTCGTGATTCAAGACCCACCCCGAGAGGACGTTGCCGAAAACATTAAAGTTATTCGTGGTGCCGGTGTCGTTGTGAGCATGATTACCGGAGACAATCCCGTTACGGGCATGAGCATTGCTCGTCAGATCGGATTGGCCTCTGATTACACGGAAGAAGACATGCGCATGTGCCTTATCAACGCCTTTGATTTCTTCCACGATATGGAAGAAGTCGATGCCAAACAGGAGATTCGCAAGCGTTTGCATTACTCCATGACACACCAGAAGGGACTTATTATTGGTCGTGTTTCGCCCTTTCAGAAACGATGGTTTGTAGAGGTTGCCAAGGCAATGGGACTTGTCGTTGCAATGACAGGCGACGGCGCCAACGATGCGCCCGCTCTAAGGGGTGCCAATGTCGGTATTGCCATGGGTAACGGATCAGATATTGCCAAGGCAGCCGGTGATATGATTCTTGTCAACCCAAGTTTTGCCGGTATTGTCGAAGCTATTAGAGCCGGACGTCTCGGATTTGACAATATTCTCAAATTCCTTCTCTTTTTGCTGGGAACAAATATCTCCGAGGTTATCATTTATCTCTCGCTGACGATGGCGAACATTGTGGTTGTCCTGGACGCTCTCAACTTGCTGGTTCTAAATCTGTTGACAGATGGTTTCCCCGCCATTGCTCTTTCCCTGGAAAAGGCCGAGGGGGACCTGATGAAAAGGGATCCCTTGCAACGCGAAACATCTGTTTTGAACAGGTTTACCTTTATGAGTATCACCGTTACCAATTTGGCACTCATCGTGTCGTATCTTGTGGTGATTTTGTTGGGCAATTGGTGGCATTTGGGCTCCATTACCGGATACGACACGGACGAGGTGGGGGACTACGATTTGGGACTGGAGAAGTGCAGAATGATGTTTATCCTCGTGATTAATATTTCCGAGCTTTTGCTAGGGTTTTCGCACAGGGCTCCCGATCGTTCTGTCTTTTCGATTGGCTTCTTTTCTGGAAAGTGGATGAACTGGTCGGCGCTGTCTTCGATCCTACTCATCATTCTCATGACGCACCTTCCTGGACTCAAGGGCATTATGCGGACGGACTACTTGGATCTGAAGTCCTATCTTTTGGTACTGGGGATGAGTTTTTTGCCCATTATTTTTCACGAGATTGTCAAGGTTTTGGTCTTTGAGCGCTTCAACATTAACGTGTACTCGCTCTACAAGTACGAGTACGTGTCGAAAGAACTTTCAGCAGCAGCGCTCATGGCGGAGGCAGATACGAACGGTGATTCCAATGGCAAAAAAACAGGAACAACAGACGACGACGACCAAGTAGATCAAGACGCCTAAATATACTTCTTACTTAAAAAATTGCATATTATGATTAAAAAACGGGGAAGTCCAGCAGCTGCCCAATTTGTCGTAGCTATACCTACAGCTGGATACGTCATAATTATCGTGACGCAGATGTATATTCCATACTATTTATTCATGGATTTGTAGTATTGTAGAATTTCGATTGTGTTGTTGAATCGTCCGTTCCATTTTTGTTCTTATGATACCATGAAAAATATTTTGCATGCAAACCAATGAAGGCAATTTCTCTCCCTTGTTTCTTTTTTCTTTTTCGTGCATGGTCGATGGTCAATCAGGCATCGTCTTCTGAAGTACATAGAGTGTTTCTCTGGTACTAGCCTAGCTAGCTACTGTAATCGAAGTACTCGTGGTAGACAGTTTTGCGATGTAGCTAGAAAAGCATACTACTATTCGTAGTACCGGCTACTAGCTAGTAGCTAGCTACTCCGAGTAGCTACCAGCTACTACTAATAGTAGTAAATCTAGTATCGTCTGGCAGTAGTGGTACTCTACCTACTTTTACTTGATGATCATGATGTGGTGTGGTAGGGTCTACTTTTACGATAATTCATAATTGGTGACAGTACGTACAGTAGTAGTTTAGAAAGGTAGCATACTTCCTCCGTGCGTGGTTTCTGACTGATTCGTTCATCAGCTAAAAGTGTGACGTCGTCAATAATCGGAGTCGCTCATTTATTTCAAGTACAGTACTACGAGTACTACTACTAGCTAGTATTGTTCGTGTGGCTGCTAGTAGTAGATAGTAGGCAGGAGTACTACTATGTATTGGTACCTGGTACTACTCTACAGTTTTATAGTACCAATCAGTGTCATAATAATAACTAGAGTGGTGGTAGTACCAGGTGCACAGGTGCTGCTACTGGTCTAGAGTATTCGATTAACTGGTAGTGTGTGTGTGTAACTGACTTCCAGTGCTATGGCGTTGGTCTTGGGGATACCAATCCCCGACCAGTGGGCCATAGACACCTAAGTACTGTCTCTTA
>Ga0210025_1002162_pt1 | contig 19727 bp, 10 predicted proteins | sample CryGeyme20150102_FD_183989 | JGI IMG/M metagenome (GOLD analysis project Ga0210025, IMG submission 183989) | Groundwater microbial communities from Crystal Geyser aquifers in Utah, USA - Crystal Geyser metaG 2015-0102 (SPAdes) (version 2) | ecosystem: Environmental > Aquatic > Deep subsurface >...
AAAACGAGTTGGGGTTCCACCACCTTTTATTCCAAAGGGACAAACCGCATTTGGTGTACCGCATTAAGAAGGATAGCGACGCAAAAGAGGTGATGCGGCAGCTCGATATGGAAGAAGGGAAAACTGGGGATCAACATAATTACAAAAGCAAAGCGAATACTAGACCGCGGGATGGAAATCCCGGTTTGTCGTCCCAAGCCACGGTAGAGACTAAAACAGAAGAAAGCCTAGCGCCATTGTCTTCCGCGCATCAACCTGCACAAAGCGCCCCGAGAACTTCCCATCTTTCAGAAGGAGTCCAGGGCCATCTTCCTTTCTCGCTGAGCAGCGGATCAATCTATCAACGGCAACAGAGTTGGCAGGGACCGTCAGCGTTACAACTGCTTCAGTGGCAACGACAACAGGCTGTACTGGCCCAGATGGGCGCATCTCAGAGCATCGGGAGTAACAATTTTGCGAACTGGGGTATGCAGCAAGCTCTGCCGGCGACAAGGTCTTTGGCAACTGCTAGTCCCCCGCAGCAAGAACTGTATCCTGTGGTTGGTTCGACCAGAGCAGCCCAGCAGGCTGCGAACTTGTCCCATGACCCGAGTATAGGAAAATCCGCACAAAATTCTTCTCCAGCAGCCAAAGCCGAGCAGGACGATGCATCACGTGAGGCCAATGCGAGTTCCCCTGGTTTTTGATGAGTCGTTCGAGTGAAAGCAGCTGGCGGAGGAGTTGAGACTGCTTCATTCCATTCGAAGCATCAGTGTTTCCCGAGGAGGAAATCATTGAGAATTGTTAAGCAATCGGTTTTGTTGTTGGTCCACGCATTGATGTTTGATACCCTCATAAGACAATGATCGACGCCGGAGGTTTGTGAAAAATGTTGCGAGTCCGATTGAGAAACACCACCGCTCTCTTGAAAGCAAAATACATGAAAGTCGCCACATATTGCTGCAATATTAGTCTCCAAAGGCAACTACGACAACAGTCGAAGCGGTCTCAATGCTCATCCTTCTCGTCTCTCCCTTTTTCCTACTGACTTTCCGCCTGTTCCTACTTCTCTAGGAACAAGGCCGTCTGTTTGAGACGCCTTGTCTTTTTTTTTTTAACGGAAGGGTTTGCAAGAGAGGAAATCACCTCAAACCGGAAGATTGGGCGAGGCTTCTTACTCCTAGTCCGAGGAGGTCATCGCCGGCGCAACATTAGATGCCTCAGATGCTCTTTATTTCGAGTTGAAGAGTAAGGGAATGTTTTTTGCTAGGCTATGCGTTGATCCGGTAACTCCAGTTTAATTTCCGAGCTGCGATTCCTTGAAGATTTATTGGATCTGCCTGATAGGTCTCTATACTCCATGAGTCCCACATCCTTCTCGTTTTTATTAGAGTCAATCTGCACTCTAGGCTATTTTTGAAGTTCTCCATTGGCGCCGAAATCGAGAAATGCGACACAGTTTTTGAAGTTCTTGGGTTGCTACCAGTACTCCATTTCTGACTTCAGATACAGAGAAGATGCAAGCCTCTCGTTGGTGATGTATGCTTCGTTCTACGTTGATACATCATCAGCGAGGAAAAATGCGAAATTGGACGTGAACTCATTCAAAGGACATCGTGAGAGTGCAGATGCTGGCAGCAAACGTACCTTCGTTTGTTTGTTGTTTGTTGGGATGTTGGGATCAACTCATGTCGATCCGTAGCCCGATAGGCGACGACAACATCGACTTCACACCACTAGCAAAGAAGAAATGAGCGAAGGTCCAATCTTCGCCGCGCTTCACTAAAACTGCAAACGCTCTTTCTACTCTCGAAAGTCGAAAGCACTCGCTGCGCCCTGCAACGACTCTTCATTAAATCGCAGCATCATCGAACGCCCCATTGCTTATCGTTGAAATGGACAATCCTAGGTATTTAAATATGCTAAATTAGTTGCCAAGGAACGGAAGGGAGAAGGAATACGAAAGAGAGAATGATGCATTCTCAATCGACATCTCGAATGGACAAGAATACGTCGGTGATGGTCGCAGCTTCCCATATTTTTCAATAATTTCCCAGGAGAGTGGCAGAAACCTTTTTAATGTTCTGAGGCTGCTCAACTGGAAACATATCTTGGGTGACTTGGGATGAAGCAATACTCAATGGTGTATCTAATGATATTTGACCTCTGATGAATGGATCTCGTCTGCCATGAATAGCTCAATAGGAATTTGAAGAATGCTCTAGCGTTTTCGCTTCCATGACAATCAAAAGCTGTAAATATGAATGCAGTGAACGTTGGAGACTTTATAGAATGTCCAACCCTTGCAGCCTTGACGTTGGAAACACATCCACGAATATTATCCGGTTCAATAGCGGAAACAATTCCTTGCCATTTTAAGGGAGATGCCACCAGCTTCGTCTTGTTGGTCTATCAGAAAACATCTGTTTTGGTTTTTCCAGTTAGAGGGAGGAACCGCTCAGGCTCCAGGTAGAGCAGGTCTTCCCGTGGCCAGTTGTTAGGGCAGGCCATGTGTCGCCGTTTTAAAGCAGGGAGGACCAGCTTTGCGTGCGGAGGAAGGCTCAGCGCTGTGCGAGTTATCCTTTGTAAAGTAGCCAAGAAAGAAACTTCGAAGAATGAGAAATGGATACATGGATACCTGCTAGAATCTCCAATGAGTCGTAGAAGAGCGACTTTCTCTGAATTACTTGGTGAAGTCGTCAGCATACAGTAAAAAAATTGATAAAATCCGGTAATCATTACCTTGTTCACTACTTCATATAGAAAAACAAATTCAATGAAACCAAACACACGGGGAAAAAAATTGTGCTATAAGCAGCGTACATCATTGCAGGCTTCATTCTCACACATGTATTTTTCGGAAAACACAATTCAGAAGATTAGTCTTCGGAAGGCAGGGCCAACAAGGCTCCATTTGAAAACTTATCTGCCACCAAAATTGCGATCAAAGCCACGAGTATTGCCATGTAAAATGCAGACGAGTCTGAAGTAGCATCGCCAACTACTTTGTTGACAGCCTGCTTCTTGGCGGCAACTCTTGCAACGTCAGCTCCTTCTCGCGACCATTCTTTGAGCTTTCCTTTAAAGTCATCGATTGATGAATATCCTTTTCTGGCCATGATAGCTTCCAATTCGTGACAAATACGATCGAAACATTTAGGGCCTTCGGTCCAATGACAAGTACCAATTTGCACAGCAGTTGCTCCACACAGAATTAAATCAAAAGCATCTTCGCCAGAATGAACACCACCCACACCAACGACATCAATAGAATCCTTCAAAGCCAGCCGCAGTTTTCGAACATTTGCCAAAGCAGTGTACTTGACAGCTGCTCCACTGAGCCCTGCAAATCCACCGTTGCTTGAAATAACGGGTGCCTCTGAGTACATATCTACCACTAAGGAATTTCCCAAAGTATTGATGGAGGCGACATAGGCGATAGAACTCTCAAATTGGTTCAAAATATCTGCAGCTTGCTGAAAATGCGGCCCGTCGAGATAAGGCGGGAGCTTGATGCCCAATTTTATTCCGGTCCCTTTAATGGCAGAGGCTACTTGCTGGAGAATATCTTTCATCTGCTCAAAGTCATAAGCGATGATTGGCTTTCCAATGACATTTGGACACGCCAGGTTCAACTCGACAGCCTTAATTCTGGACAAACTAGGAGCCTTGGCGATGCGTTGCAGCATCTCCAAGTTATCTTTCAGCGACTTTCCCGAAATTGACACCATGTAGGGTTTAGTTGGGTCGCTTGCCATGCACTCATCAATTGTTTCTTCTGAAATGTAGTAGTCAATGCCGTTGTTGGGAAGACCTTCACTGTTGAAGGATGCCAAACCGCCTGGGGCGTGAAAGGTCCGCGGTTGCGGATTTCCCGTCTGCTTGTCCACCGTTGCGCTTTTGGCCAGTACTCCACCAGCTCGTGATGAACACACTTTGGAGAGTGCCGCTGCTGTTCCGCTACGAGGGCCTGATGCATTGTAAATGCAGGTGGACATTGGTAATCCACCAACGGTAGTCTTCAAGGAGGGGGTCATCTTTGTTTGCAGCAGAGAAGCGATAGCTTGTATCACACATCACATCCACCAACGCTGGATGATGTGAGAGGTTGTTGTTGGTATTACTTGGTACTCTATTTTTTGAATCACCGAATGCATCATTATTATTTAGGACTTCTGGGTATGATCAACTCTATCCTTATTTAGTATGGTAGGGACTACTACCTGGTACTTATGAGAACACTACCAACAGCAATGAGAACACTCTACCCTGGTGGTACCTGGTATCTACTACTAGTACCAGGTACCACTACTACTACCCATCATAGCAATGACTTTTCCATATTGGAATCTTCTACTACTAGCTAGTACCGCTATTCTTAGCTACAGTACAGTAGTTTGGTACGGCGGGGGTAGTACCAGCGTACAAAGATACCATGGCACTCCGTACCTCGTACTGTAGTCATTTTCTGGTGAGCAAGCTAATCACACTTTTTTGTTTGCAGATTAAAAGTATGCAATAATAATCGAGGATTCTTGGTTTTTTAATTTTCAACATTGTTTTCAAAACAAAACGTAGTACAGTATTAGTAGTATACCACGATAATCGAGGAGTGCTCTCATATCTTTTCGTGGTCGTGGTTTTAGCCTTCAACGCCTATCAATTTTCTTGTATATTCAAAAACGAAAATAATGAAGATGATTGCTTCGTTGCTTGCATTGTTTCTTGTGAGTCTTGTCTCTGCACAAACTGGGATAGAGTCTGACCTTCCTGGTGCCAGTTAGCTATTGCACATTTTCTCCTGATCTTGGTTGCTACCCTAGCAGCAATGGTCTTCCTCCTTGCTGTGCTGATGAATCTTGTGAAAATGGGGGTGTAGGAGATGCCCCACCATGCGAAGGTGATCTTGTTGGTGCCAGTTATTGCACATTTTCTCCTCCTGATAATGATTGCTACATCAGAGGCGCCAACCCTACGTATGACTCAATTCTTGCGTAAGGTTTAGAGTTATTTTGTCTTTTTTAGGTAATTTTTTTACCCTCCGAAGATCGGATTGTGTAATTAGGCGAATTAACCTTGCGCCAAGTAGTTGCTAAATGAAAATATACAGGAAGATATGAATCGGATCTCTAATTAGGCAAGGCACTGTATTAGTTACCCTTTCGTTGGCATCACATTTAACCAATGTAATTAGTGCTTGCAGTGTACGGAGTACTAATACGTGCTTCACGTGTTATTCATTGTGGTATTTACGACATGTCTATTTTATGTATTATGGCTGATGAAATGGAACAATGTCCTTGCTGTAAGAAGGTGTATAAGAGTAAACGATACTTGAAGTGTCATCTTGCTTATCCAAGCAATAGTAGATGCAAGGCTGTATGGGAAGGCCGTGTTCTTGGTAATTTAGACCATAGCAGTGCTGCTGGAAGTAAACGTGCTCACGAGGCATTGAATGCACCTTCTGATGGCAATGAAAGTGACTGTGATGATTTTGTTAGCTGTGAATCACTATCATTGTCTAGTGATGGCAGTGCAAGAAAGTCGGATCATGATTCCTGTGTATTCACTTTACCTGTTGATGACGAGGAGGAGGACAATGAATATGGTACTTATGATTTTGACGAAGAAGATGGCAAACAAGAAGAAGATGAAGAAGGTGGTGATTCCCCTGATACGACAATAATGCATGAATTGAAGGATTACATTGCCCACTTCAGTTCTCACACGTGTAATTTAACTCCGGATGATCGTGCCGGAATTGAATTATTAGATATATTAATCAAGCAACGTGCACCGATGCGAATATTTGATGATATTTACAGGTGGCACACGTCGAATTTGGAGGCTACCAAATCTGGTACATCTAAGGAATCCTTGTTGAAATTGCTCGAAGAACGCTATGGAATGGAAAAGCAACAGCCAAAGGTTATTTCGAAGTTGATTCTTCCCCACAGTAAAGCCGAAGTTGACCTTGTTTACCATGATTTTTTGAGTCAGGTAAAATCTTTGCTAATTGATCCCAGAATTAGCGACGAGGACTATTTATTTTTCAACAATGATCCATTTGGGCCTCCTCCTAGCCATTTTTCGACAATCAGTGACATAAATACAGGTTTGGCATACCGTGAGACGCACAAGAAATTGATAAAGAAACCAGGGAAACAAGTTTTGCTTCCAATCATTATGTATATTGACGCTGCTGTTACAGGGCAGTACGACCATCTTCCAATTGAAGCTTTAAAATTTACCCTTGGTATATTCAATGCAACAACCCGTGACAAGGATTATGCTTGGAGAAGTCTTGGTTATGTTACAAAATTTTTGACAGAGGAGACTAAAGCGAAAAGTATTTTAGTCAATTCCGGTGGTGTAGATGGCACTGATTATCTAAGTGATGACAGCAGTGACGCTGAATACACTGCTGCGAACGTGCATGAGAGTGTGTTGAACAGTGACAATAGTGAGGATGAATGCGAGTTATTAGACAATGCTGATGATGAAAATTTGGATCCAGTGAAGAAGGTTCCCTCCTGTTCAGCGCAGGATCTCCACGCTATGTTGGACGCTCTCATGTCCTCCTATAGAGAAGTTGAGAAGGATGGATTTATGTGGAATTTGCGTTACAGGGGCCGTCATTATCTTGTTGAGTTTGTTCCTTTTATTCTCTTTGTAAAAGGCGATACGCAGGAACACGACAAGCACTGTGGAAAGTACACGAGCCGTGGAAAGAATGTCCAAAATCTATGTCGTTATTGCTGTGTACCTAATGATGATACGGATGACCCCAAAGCTAGTAATTTTTCCCGTAAGTCGCCAAGAATGGTCCAGGAACTTGTAAATGTTGGTGATTTGGAAGGGTTGAAGGCAATTTCTCAGCAGTATTTTACAAATTGCTGGTACAAAGTACGGTTTGGTCAGCACAATGACTACGGTATACACGGTGCGTGTCCGCTTGAGGTGCTTCACTGGCTACAGATTGGAAAATATGGGTACGTTCGCGACATGTTTTTCGATCAATTGGGACAAACCTCTGCTTTAGCAGATGAGTTGAATGCTATTGCGCGGGCATTGGGTAAGCTGTTCAAAAGACAGAGTGACAGAGACCTTCCTAGGCTCAACTTTACCAAAGGAATACGTAGGGGGAAGCTCATGGCTCACGAGATGAGTGGAATGATGGTCGTCTTAGTTGCTTGTCTCCGTTGTACAAAAGGACGTCGTTTATTACTCAATGAAAGTCGTGGAAAGTCCAAAACTTTTTTTGGTAATCTAAATTTGATAAATGATTGGATTCTTTTGCTCGAAACTTTGCTGCAATGGGAAGCCTGGATGAAAGAACCTGAGATGACTGTGTTCGATGTCCAACGAGCCCGTATAAAGATTCCTGAAATTATGGAAATGGAGAAGTATGTTGGCCAAAGATCCGGGGGAATGCAATTCAAGGTGTTCAAGTTCCATGCATCACTGCATTTGCCAGATGACATTTTATCATTTGGCGTTCCTGCGCATGTGAATACACAATCAGATGAGAGTCACCACAAGAAGTCCAAAACAGCAGCCATCCACACACAACGAAGGATGAAATCCTTTTGTATACAGACGGCCCGGAACTTGCACAGTATGGACATTGTAGATGCGGGCATGCAGGAAATACGCAATGGTCGTGTACCTTGGGACTATTACTATGAAGATGAAGACGACAATGATGTTCAAGCTACAGATGAGGATTCCTTCACTGGTGACAGGAATGATGATCATGTTGAGGTAATCAATACGGGAACTAACCTAAACTTTTTCTATTCACTGGACAGTGATGAGTACGTTTACACGGTGAATTCTCAAATGAAAAACAAACACAAGTTCATTCTAGATGAACAACTCATTGCATTCATTGGAAATGTTTTGGATCAAATTCGCGATGACAACGTTGTGCAATCATTTCGTTTATTCACAGAACACAAGCGCAATGGTGTAATATTTCGAGGTACGCCCTATTTGTATGACAAACCTTGGCGTGATTGGGTAATCATTGACTGGGGAACGCAAGGTAAATTACCTGCGCAGATACATATCTTTATTGACTTACGGAATATCCCCGAGGACTCCGCGTATATACCGGGTACATACGCAGTTATTGAATCCGCGAAACCCAACAGCAGCGCACAAGAACGCAAAATTGACTCTGACCTATTCCAAGCCTTCCTGAAAGAACACAAGGGAATATCAGCGAGTGGGGGAATTAGACGGAAATTTCATTTAGTGGACACAAATTCGTTTTACGAGCCTGCAACACTCATTCCTGATCTGGGTAACCCAAACAAAGCAGCCTTTTTACGGCTTCATCCGCGATCTATGTGGAAAGATCTATTCATTCGGTGGTTGCGCAGGCCTAGACAAGAAAGGGAGAAGCACAGTAACTAGTGCCACCAGATTTCTCGCCAAAAGACACACTCACTGTCCAACTTTGGCGAAAGAGATCGCTGAAAAAATGCATTGGGAACGTAAGTAGTCTGTGAAATTCATAATAGTGTATAAGAACAAAAATGAAAATAGATAACATGACGACGTTGCTTTGCAAGGCACAGAACCAAGCTGATAAAATACAAAAGGAAGTAAATGAGCTTCAGGTATTGTTGCAGGAGTTGCGGGAGTTGCAAATTGACAAAGAAGAGGATGATTTCTGTACGGATGAATACAAAGAGAGGCAAAAAGACAATGAAGACAGTCTTTGGATAGAGAAGTATCGTGTTCTGAAGTCACAGAAACCAAATTTGGTGGGATATTCCTTTGGCGATTGTGTCATTATAGGCACTGGTCGCTCGAAAGTACGAATGATGGTGGATGGTCTATTACCAAAGAACGCATCGTTCCTAGGGAAAAAAGGTATAGTAGTAGGAACCACAGCTCACTTTGTCGATATACTAGTAGTCGGAGACAATTTATGCGTACGCAAGAAGAACACATCTGTTACTCCCATTACCAAATAATGTACCTAATATTGCAGTAGTGTAAAGAAAATACCCCTTGGCATGTACCATGATTTTTACATTAATTCACGTACTTTACGGAACACTCGACACATTTGGAAGAATAAACTAGACAACGCCAAATGTAGGTAATCATTTGGCGTGTACAATAAAACGCGTACTTTAGGGAACACTGGAGACATTTCAAAGATTGAACTAGGCAATGCCAATGCTACTAGCTAATCATTCCGCAAAGACAGATGCACTGCCTACCTGCATACTCAAGGCCAGTTAGTCCAGCAATTGGTGATTCTTGCTGATTATTCTTCCTTTTTAGCAAGCAGCATCCAATGTAAGGCCTTTGTCATTGGCCATAAAATACAATTGTAGTGCTATACATTTGCAAAATAGTTAGGTGTTGCTGGCAAGCACCACTATCAAAATAACCGAATGAACGCATGCCTTACCAAAAGTTCTTAGCTACAATTACGCGGTGTACGATTCAAATGAAAAAAGGCGCGGAGTTTTAATGAAAAACCAAAAATACACGATAAATTACATAACAACCAAGGTGGAAACAACACGCTCAATGACAATACTCTGATACACATGCCCGTTGATATAATACCAACTTTCATGCACCAAAACATATAGACAAAGCAAAGGCGTTGGGTTCTAATAAACTGAATTCATGGTAAACCCAATCGATGCAGGTAAATGTGCTTCCTGAATACTCCTAGAAAACACAAGCCGGAGTGGCTACGGTGGACATGTCTTGAGCGAAACATCACTTCCTTCTTCAAAAATACAGTCTTCAAACCTCACTTTTTTCCAAAAAATTGAATAACTAATCTAATCTTTACTCTGCATCTTTAAGCTCTAGACTCAGCTGATTCGACAATGGCGCCTTCCCGAAATAGCCGACGAGGCAACAAGGAGACAGCTCCACCAACTCCAAGTGATGACGACAATGGTAGGGTGACAAGGGTTGTCCAAGTTGATAAATGGCGTAAGTTGCAAGAAAAGGCAAGCCTTTTGGAAAAGGTACAAAGAAGATTGGAAAAGGAGACAAAGGAAAAGGAAAATATCGCAGCAGCCTTTGAAAGCGTTACGGAATTGAAGAACAAATTACAAGAAGAAGTGGATTTCAAGAAACAACAAATTAGGGAAATGATGACCACCATTGACATCATGACACAATCCTTGCGTAAAGGTGGGAAAGTTGCCCCTTGCGAGCTCAACCAACAGCTCAAAGAACGAGTTACGGCAGCAGCTAAGGAATATCTTTTTCGCACTGTCAAATTCGTTGAAGACGATGAGGACTTGAAGGCTTTGACAAAGGATATTATCCAATATCTGCCCAACAAGGAAGATGACATCAAACCAAACTCTGTCAAAAAGTTCCAAGATCTATACTACATTGCTGTCAATGATGGTATCAAATTGGCACGACAATATGTCTGCAACGAGGGCAAGAAACGTGTTCAAGGTAAGTTCCGTTGTCAAAATACAAAATGTTAAATTGCAAAAATTCACAAATTCTTTATCCATTACACAATGTATGTCTTCAAATGCAGAATGGTTTGACAAGTTTGCAAAAATTCCAACTTTGAAGACAATCCAGGAAACATTGAAGCTAGACCCAGAAGACTTGGATAAAGCGGAGCATGTGGAGCAAAAAGAGCTACTCCTTTGGTATTATGATCGATGGTTGCCTGTTGTGGCAGGAAAGCACTTCTGGAGAGAAGAGATTCGATACTTCAAGCTTCTCACTGATACACAAGATGTGGCCGGGAAACAAAAAGTAAACTGCACTGTGACTAGCGAGGCCTTTGGATTGCTTAATTACGAGAATTATAAACAGATGTGGGAAAGACAAATGATTTACAAATCCAAGAACGGTAAGAGCGCAGATTTCCCCAAGAGCAAGACAGACAAGGACTTGGACGGGCACGACATTGAGTATTATAGACCCAAGTGGAGCAACTCGACAAGTGGACAGGTAAAGTACGCAGGCTGGGCGCCTGAGGCTTACACACGCATGGACGAACTTAACACATGGGTTACTGACCTTCGCAAAGAAGATGCGCAGAGAGGAAAGGCCATGCAGAAATACGCACTCAAGATCATCCAAGAAAAGAATAAGGCCAAGATGGAGAAGAAGAACCCAAACTCAAAGAAGAGATCTCGTAAAGAACCACCAAAACCATCGCAGGCAACACGCAAGATCGTTCGTATCGATGAATAATGCTTGTGTATTTGTGCGCATGTTCAAAAAATATTGTCATAATATGATGTTGCTTTCTGTTACCTGCTATTCTGGAACAAAAGCAATGCATCAATTGATTGCTTTCTTGCCTATATTGCAAGAGATACAAATTAATTATATAGCAAATTAATTGCTTGTGACTGCGATTTCTGTTGTAAACATTAGCAAAGGAATGCCTAACTGCAAAAACACAGCGTCTAAAATACAAACTTAATTAATATTAATAGATACAATGAAGGACTCGCAGATACACAAGCAATGTCTATCAATTGTCGAATCATTATATTACTAGAAGTAACATGATTTGCTTAATTACAACATAGTAATTGATGTATATTTACGTAAAGACCATACGTTGTTTAAAACTGCGAATTAGTTAAGTTGGCAAAGGATTGTGTAAGACAAATTAATTTGGTAGTTAACAAAAATTGTGTAAGTTTACGTCATAGGGTTATGGGACGCGTAATTACACAATGTTGGACAATTTACGCAATCAAGGCGGTTCTGATGTTCCCCTTTGCTTGCTTGCCCACCCACCCATCCACCCATCCACCCATCCAGCCACCAGCACCTACTAGTACTACTAAGCAATTTTATACAAATGTGAATTAGTTTACCACACATCTGAGCAAATTCAAATGCACAAATTAAGTTCTTACTACTAAAATGCCTCCTCAGCAGCAGCTGGCTGGTGTGGTCTGGTGTTAAATAGTAAGAACAATGCTAGCTTCTTAAAAGTGCATCTTGACCATTTTGTTATTTTAATGATACAGATTGTTATTTTAATGATACAAATGCAAATAAGTTTGTTACTACACATCTAAACAAGAAATTCAAATTCAATTAAACTGGCTCAGGAGATACCTGTTAAGCAAATACCACAAGTGGTAGCTTAAAACTGCTTGGGGGCCATTTCTTTATTTTAAATTGAATAAAAATTATCTAGTGTTAAATGCATGCCAAATAAGTTGACAGCACATTTTTCAAACTGTACTAGCACTACTACAAGCATTGTTTGAATTAATTTTAAAAAGTGGTTGAGCAGCTACTACTTGTTAAATACTAGTTCAAAAGTGATGGGCCATTTTATCTTGATTCGAATACTAGTATTTGAGACAAATTAAAATAAAGTGGTTCAGCAGCTAGTACCTGCTGCTGGTTCAGCAGCTAGTACTTCTTGCTGCTGTTAAATACTGGCTTAAAACTGCTGGACCATTCTTTCTTGCTTGTTTATTTTAATTGACAGCCAATGGTGGGCCATTATGTGTTAGCTAATAAAATTGCACGACTGAGGAGATGGTAATTAGTAGATTACATGCTGTTAAAAATAAGTGTTCATACTAATACTACATGTCGTGCGGGGCCCAACAAATGCCATAAACTGGATCAACCTCCAGGGAATTTTTTTCAACATAGGGACTGGTTTGGTATTAATAAATTATTATGTTGTGATCTTTTGTATGTGTTATCACCATTCCCGGGATATGGAAAAATCCCGGGGTTGTGTATCCAATTTTCGGGCTTGTTTGACGATTTACTGATCACCAATTTTCCCCCATCCCGGGGCAGTTTTGGAAATCCCGGGGTTGGGATATCCCTGGAAGAGATGGTACTATCTACTTTAGAGTAGTGTGTGAGGAGGCATACTCCAGTTTTCAATTAGGAGAGTTTAGAAAAATATTTAGGAGAGTTTTAAGAGAGTTTAATTAGGAGATTTTCTGAGACATTATGCAATTAGGAGAGTTTTTTTCTCAATTAGGAGAGTTTTTTTTCTCAATTAGGAGAGTTTTATTTTGTTAAGCTAGATATTAACTAGAGGAATTAGGAGATTTTATTTTTCATTTAGGAGAGTTTTTTTCTAATTAGGAGAGTTTAGTCAACAGTACTAGTAGGAGCGTTTCACCATAATTAGGAGAATTTTAGGAGATTTATGAAAAAGAAATAGGAGACTTTTAAAAGTCTCCTAATTAGGAGATTTTCAATTAAAGCTCCTTACTACCTGTTCTTCCTGGATTGGTGATAACATATGGCTTCATACTGCATCAGCTGTGTCTCAGGATTCTTGTGCAGATGTGCGTGCTGTTAAAAAAGGAAATTCGTACCAGGGTATTCCCTTCGCATCATAACAAAAAAAAGGCAACAGCTAGAGCTACTGTAGAGTAAGTTCATAATTCTCCTCATGTCTTCGATCGTACCAGTACAAATCAAACCAAATCAAATCAAATCAAAACAAAGTCAACGTAACAAACGACAATACAAAAACCATGAGTAGTAGTGTCAAATTGAACCCTACTGTCAAGAAACGCGACGAGAAAAGTCGTCGTTTAGCAGCCAAGCGACTTGCCAAAGCAGAGGCAAATTTTACTGCGGAAGCAAAAGAAGCTGTCATGAATCTAGCGGAACTCTTTGCCCGAGGTTGGAAGGGCAACAAGTTTTCCGTATCAGAAATTGTAGCATCATCGTATGATGTTGGTTCGGTAAGCTCGAGAGATTCCAAAGATGTAACGACAATAGCAGCAGCAGCTGCAGCTGCAGCTGCAGCAGCTGCTTCTGGTTCTGGCCATCGTAATGGCAACGGCTTGGAGTGGGATACGTCCAGGGGGTTACAACAAGATCGTTACGAAAGAGATGATTGCAGTGCATGTTTCCGCGACGATGTATCCGATTTTGATATAACGACCATTACAGACGAAGGCGGTTTTGCCAATGCAGGTAGCAGCAGCAGCAGCTCCAAAGGTCAAACGAAGCGGAAAGGGGACGGCAAGAAGAAGAAAAATAAGAGGAAAAGGTCGCTGGAATGTTTGTCAAAAGAGCTGACAGCCGAAGCTTGGATGTGTGGAGTCTGTGGTAAAGCCTTTTCGTCCCTGAATGCAGCCAATAAACATGAAGATCAACACATTCGAGAAGTTGTTCGGGGTTTGGGATGGCGTGCTGGTGGTGCTGGTGGCGTCAACCAGTATTCCAATACTGATTATCGACAAGACCGAAAGACCTTTGGTTTTCACCACGATATTGACGTGAATTCTGTTGGTCGAATGGACATGGGTGAAGCTTCAGCGGATCCAATATTGAGCTATGGCGATGATAAAGATGAAAGTCTGCTGCTCTCCAATAATATGAAACAGGCGGTTGTGTTGGCAGATGAAGGTCTGGTCGATGTCTGCTGCAAAGCCGAAAAGTTCATTTTGACAGAAGCGGAAAAAGAAGCCGAACTGGAGTTGAAATTATTGTCCAGCGACAAGGCCTATTACGATCTTATTGCCGAACGGGCCTTGACACGACAACAGAATCCTGCCTCGCGGTTTCGCTCGGAGGGGAAAACGGTCCTCAGCAAAGTCCAGAATAAATTCGTAGACGCCTACCAGCTCATGAAGGAGGGAGATCCCCAAGGACAGTCCTCGGATCAGTATAACAAAAGGCGATCTGGTCAAGATGACAGCGGCCATATAAGTAAACACAATGAGAACACACTCTATGTTAATGTCATGGTGAGAAATTCTGTTAGCGTTGTGAACAATGAACTCGAACGTCTGGCCAGACGTCGGTGGGAGGACATTACCGCCAAAAGTGAAAAAGGCAATAAATTTGAGCGCTTCCGTGCTATTGCACACGGAAACTTGGTTAAACTGGCAGGTCTTGCATTGGCCAGTGATTTTACTCCAAGGAGAATTGCTGTTCAATTATCCAACGATCTGTATAGATTGCTTAAACCAAAAATGAAACGGAGAGGCGTTACCATTGAGACGGAGATTGAGTATCGTGTTGGGCCTTATTTTGTCTTGGCCGTTAATATCACATCCATTGACTGGGGAAAGCTCATCAAGGCAACACATAAGGATGTACTATTAAGAGAGGAAAGATGGGCGACACAGAAGCAACAGAAAGCACTCGAAGATGGCAAAGGTGAACCGGTTGAGAAGGGTGGTCTGGGCAAAATTCAGACGTTCTGTGCCATGTTTCGTCATTTCTCGCGGTTGACAAAATTTGATATGATTGCAAGAGTGCTCGCGTGGCTCTATTCTTGCCATTGGATCATCTACTTGGCCTTCTGTTATTTTCACTATTACACATTTATGGGGTCCACCGTTCGCGCATTTATCATTTCCAGCGTGACAGAAGAAATTTTCTACTACGTTGAAGAAAAGGGGATGGAAATGGAGATTGAGGTTCGAAAGGCCAAGCGGCAGACCGCCTTTATGTTATCGGCCCTGAGAGAACTTAGAAGTGATGATCGAAAACTGAAAAAGAAACAACATGAATCTGAGACCGCGGAAGAGGGAGCCATTCTCGGGCCTCTCCTTGGGCCTGCTGTCAAGGCTGACAAGGAGCCTGCCTCCATTCCACCTGGCTTTGAAATGCCGGACAATTTGGAAGACGTTGGCCTTGAATTGGATCTTCCTGTTGGATTCAGGCGGTTGCGCTGGGCCATGTTGAGCTCTGGATCCGAGTTCTTAAAAGAGGCTGTTGGTAGAAAGGCGTGCAAATACGATGAGTACGTTGTTGTTTTAGGAGTTGTGCTGTGTGGCTTGCGATATCGTGATTGGGTTCTTTTCGCTTCTTAATTTCTCACCGCGTCCAACTTTGCTACTATAGTCTCACGTTTGGTTCTTGGTCCAAGCACGACGAACACATTGGATCTCCAGAACTGCCCGCCGACGTTGATCCCAGCGACTTTGTTGGCGCGGAAAAAGAGGTGAGCTACCTGATGCCCAAATCAGCTTTCGTTTCGGCTAACATGTGCTACGAGACGAATAGGATCGCCATGTACAGCGACTACTGTTTCGTTCTGAAAAAGTCGACATTAACCCCGGATGTGCCCTACGGAAAGTCTTTTGTGGCCTGGACTCAATTCGTTGTGATCAATACCGGCAATAATACCTGTCGAATGATTTGCTCTGTGGAAGCCGAGTTTCCGAACGGGCCTCCTATGGTGAGCCGACAAATCAAGTCAGGTATGCGAGCCGGAGTCGGGGAATTTTTTGTCAAGTTGGGCGAGACTATCAGCAGCTATGCATCCGAATTTCCAAAATAGGAAAGACATTGATTGTATGAGTATAAAAAGAAAAAGTATTTGAAGCTCTATTTTTTGTCATGATTAATGGTGGTTGCTGCTATGAATAACTACAGTACTGCTCGTTGTTACGTATATAGCAAATATGAGTTCATTCGTATCCAGGTCGTTTTGTAGAAGTGCCGACAAGTTGGAGATCTAACTGACGTAAATTGCAGAATAGTAGAAAATACTTTCTATTTGTCCTTCTTGGTTTCTTCTTCGGCTGCGTCTGAATCGTCGCCTTTTGTTTCCTCGTCTTCCTCCGAGTATGCCAACAACTCCTTCACTTCCCCACGCAGAAAGGCACATCCCAAAGAACTGATCAAACATGCTGGCACCAGATAAAGCAGAGCAGGTTGTGCAGCATTGAAGAAAATCATGACAGCCATGGTCGTTGACATTCCGATAATGTAAGAAATAAGCGCTGAATTGAAGTATGGTTTGGGGAAGTTCGCATGGACGTCCGTGTAGGATGTGGATACACCTGCTTGGTGTGCATCAAATCGGAGCAAAATGGCGAGGAAGAATCCCGGAATGACAATATCCCCGAGTCCCAGCAGAGCCAAATCGAGTTTTCCAGTCTCCTCGTTGGGGGTGAGAGACCGAGGAAATAGAATCTTGATGGGACCATCGAGGCTTTTGGCGACTGTCACCATAACGTCAGTCCCAAATACCCAAAAGATATCTGTCGTGCAATTTTCATGATAAGGCGTGAGGTCATTCAACTTAAGCAAATAATCAATGATTAACGAAACAAAGCCCACTGGCACAACCATGTACTATATAGTACTACCGACTACCAACTACGTACCATAAAAAAAGAGCCCGACCAGGAGAATGGCTCCAGTTTTGTAGGTTCCCAAACTGAACCTTCGAATTCCTTGCAAGCAAAAGCAAATGCCGAGAATATTGTTCAGGGTCCAATGGCGGGTCTTGAGGTAGAATCCACACAAAAGAGCAGAGGGAATGAGGACCAGAATATCGATCGTCTGAAATTCCAGTTCGATATCAAAGGGAGCAGGTCCCAGAACTGATTCTACAAAGGCTGGAGTTTTGAAGGATTTTTCGTATTTGTAGGTCTTTTCGAGTGCGTGCGGTTTGTCGTCATTCTTCTTCTTTCCAGCAACAGCACGCAAAAGGGCCAAAACGAGTGGAGCCAAGGTCCCGACCAACGCAAAACATCCCACGAGACCAAAGTAGCCTCCAATGATAAAATTGACCCATGCCTTGTCCAAATATTTAAAGGCGCAGTACAGTCCAAAGAGGGACATGGAACCAATAATGGGAAATTGTGCAGCATCGGATGCCGTCAAAGTTTCGGATGGTGGTTTTTCAACTTCTTCTTCGCCGTCCTTGGTGGGCGGGTCGTCTTCGCGCAGTGCCAACGACCAGTGACAGGCCACGTACAAAATGGCCGCAACCATAACGATACAATTTGCCACGTAGGGAATGTAAACGTACTGTGCGGCAAACCATAAACCAATAATGGTCGCATAGGACAACCACAAGAGTGAATTGCTGCCGTAGGTTTCCTCTGCTGCTGGTGGTGGCGGTGGCTGCTGCTGCTGCTGCTGCTGCTGTTTGCTGGTGGAGGCCTCCGTCATGATTGTTGAGAAATTAAGTAGAGTAGTGTATACAACAAGAACTTCCAGAAGGGTATTAAGCGCTTTGACTATTGAACAACTACCTAGAAGTTGGTTACTCAGAATCTATAAATAATGACTTATCGCTGTTGATGTCCTTCACCTTCACGATTGTACTCGTAGTCGTCTTGTTGTTGCAATCCTTTAAGTAATTTTTATATCGTGTGGTTGCCAGGCTAGCTACCAGTAGTCTACTATTGTGATTTATTTTGTGGTTGATGCATTCCTTGATATTTTAACTTTAGAGCGCACATAAGCTCCTCGGTTGCCTGAAATCTGACTTGCCAGCGTCATCAAGATGGCACAGGTAATCAGACAACAACATAACCTGATAGAAAGTCGACAAAAAACCAATCACACTACGTACGTAATACAGTAATTTTTTCCACTTTGTTCTTTTACGGCAAAGTACAACAGGAGAAACTAACTACTCAGTAGCTAGCTAGCTTCATTTTTGGTCAAGACAATACAGCATTTGCTGCTCTCTTGTTTCTGATCTGTGTCTGTTTCTTAGTGAGATTGCTACGAAACAGTGACGCGAGTTTTCACTTCTGAATCTTTAGTAGTGCCAGTAAAACATTACAAACTACAAACCACAAGACAAAAACAGCAGCACCAGCAGCACCAGCCGCCAATCATACATATAGACACGTACACATATACACGGACACAAACTTCCTACAATGAGCAGTTCATTTGAAAACAAGTGGGCTAAAAATGGGTTCGGTGAAAATGTACCACGTCGAACAATATCTGGAAAGTTTACCAAAGAAGAATCGGACGTTGTGCGTCGTGCCGTGCGTGACTATTGCGAGTCCAAATCGATTTCGGTCGAACGGCTGTGCTCCGAGTGCGAACACAAATCGGAGCTCAAGGGATCATGGAATGAAATTGCCAAGGCGTTGCCGCATCGGTCGGTTCAGTCTGTGTACCGACACGGACTGCGAGTGTTGCATCCCTTTCGTCGAGGAATTTGGACCGAAGATGAAATTAACAAACTTCTCGAATTGGTAACACGGTACGGCAAAAAGTGGGTACACTGTCAAAAGACTCTCAATCGGAGTGCCGATGCCTGTCGTGACAAGTACCGAGAATTTTCCGATGTTTACGTCAAGGGACGGTGGAAGGAACACGAAACACAAGAACTGGTCCGACTAATCAAGGATCACTTGAAACTGCAAGATCAACCGAATCTTGGTATGGTGGAAATTGGAAAGATGGTAGAACAGGAGGGCATTACGTTGCCCTGGGGTGTTATCAGCAAGAAAATGAAAAATCGTAGTCGACTGAGCTGTTTTAAAAAGTTTCAAAAAATGACGGGACTCTTTTCACCGTCGGATATCGGATCCAAACGACCACCCGAAGGAACTGATTCTCGTCCCATTCGACACCTGCAGCAACAACAGGAAAAATTGCAAATACAGCAACAAGAGCAACAAAAACAACAACGCAGTCGACGGGCACCATCTCAGTCATCATCACGGGGCGGTGCCTATGTACAACCAGCTGAAACAACACCTGCGGAGAATCCGGTGGTCATTGCACTACCAGAAGTGGACGACGAAGACTTTATTGGAGGGTTTGTGGGGACGACAAGACCAGAGACAGAGGAACCACACCCAGATCATCATCAGCAACAACGACAACGACAACATCGTGCTCAACAAGTTGACCACCAACTACAACAAGAAGAAGAAGGAGAAGGAGACAACCAAAATGGTAGTAGCAATGCCACAAGTGCTGGTGCTGGTGCTGGCGGTGCAGATCTGGACATGAGCCTGTTGTCCGAATTGGCAAATAGTGGTGCTTATCGAACG